>Ga0257127_1000531_pt1 | contig 32937 bp, 32 predicted proteins | sample SI060_135mmetaG_FD_190152 | JGI IMG/M metagenome (GOLD analysis project Ga0257127, IMG submission 190152) | Marine microbial communities from Saanich Inlet, British Columbia, Canada - SI060_135m | ecosystem: Environmental > Aquatic > Marine > Inlet | place: Canada: British Columbia | collected... | reverse complement strand
GACGATATATCTTGACCATATGTACCATTTCCACGTGTATATAATTTATGATTTCCATTACGTGTATCGTATATACCCGTAGCACCATCCAATTTGGCACTAAGTACATATGGACCCTTGTATTTTTTCGTCCATTTTGGTAATTCATTTGTGCTTGGTTTAATTTTATTTAATGATGGAGCTTGTATTGGCAATAATACCTTGTTATGTTGTATTGGTGCTCCTATTTCATTCAATATCGGATGATTTGGATATTTTGTTTCTACATATTCTCTTATAATATCATACTGATTATCCGTCATTACTGGTTGACTGTTATAATACTTATCACTTGCATATCTTAACAAATAACCAATTTCTTCTTTTGATAATATTTTGATATAATCAATGCCACCCTTTTTGAACGACGATATTATTGATTTAATATTTATTTTTTTTTTAATTTTTTTTTTAATTTTTATTTTCATTGTAATGTCTGTTTTAACAATATTATTTCCACTAACTCTTTCGGTTGGTTCAACATATTTGATATTTAAGAAATCGAATATAGACTGTTCACTTGGAAAACTATCCTCTACCTTGACCCCTTTCTTACCATTGGTCATTTTATGAAATCCATGTTCATTCATGGTATATCCCATTTTTAATGCTTCATGGCGCATGACTGTATTAAACATCTTACTACCAGTGAAATACAATATAGCAAATCCATATTCTTTATATGGTGAATACATGAAATCAACACGTCGCGGTATTCTTTTTTCGGATAATTTTGCTATTGTGAGGCTTTTTGTGTTTCCACGTGAAAGCAGTTCAATTAGCAATTTCTTTTCAACTAGAATATCAATAAATTTATTGAATATTGTTTTGTCGTTGTTTTTATCCGTAACTATAATATCAATATCACCAGATGTCTTGGCACCTCTTCTGAAACTACCAACTATTTCAAATGAAGATGTATTAATACCATGTAATTTGGATACTTCATTGAAAATTTTGGTTAATTTTTTATTGTATTCAATAATTTCATCACGTGGTATTCGCTTTAGAATATCATAATAATATTTCAACCCTATTTTCTGTTTATCATTCAATAAACTCTGGTTATCCTTTAGATCTTTTATACTTTTAATTCCATTCTTGGAAACCAATTCGGCAGCTTTTTTGGGACCTACACCATATATTTCAGTGAATATTTTGATTGGATTATTTTTTTCTTTCTCCAATTTGCTTATTTTCCCAGTTTCAACATATTCACTTAATTTTTTGATAATAGTTTTACCAACATTTGGCAAGTGTTTAATATCATCTATACTGTGAATAGGTTTGTCAAATTTTATAATGCTATCACTTGCTTTTTCATATGCTCTTGCGCGAAAATTTTCACCTAATTGCTTCATTAATAAGGCAAGTTCGCCTAATTTTTCAATAAATTCTTGATTGTATATTTTACTCATCTTGTTATTTTATAGTATTACTAGTTTATATTAATTTTTTTCAATTTTTTTTTAATTAAGATTTTCTCATAATATATTAATATGTCAACATTTGTTTCATATAATAAAGAAAAAGTTATTGTTAATAACAAAGTTCTAAAAGATGACGAATATATTATGAAAAACGAAGGGGATAAATTTATTGTTGAAAATTTAAAAGATGGAACGGTTAATATTGGTTATAAAGTTGAGGATGAATTAATGAAAAACGTTTTTAATGTACATAAACAAGAAGGACCATTGATAGAAAGATTGAAATCTGATATCAAATCTATGTCGAAAAAAATGTCGAAACCAAAAATGCCATCAAAGAAAGGGAAAAAGGGAAAAAAAACACGTAAAAAGAAGGGACAAAGAGTCGGTGTGAAAACACAGAAGAATTCAAAAAAAAATAAAAGAAAATAATTATAATTGAATAACTTTATTTAGGACTTACTAGTAATTATATTTCTCAATATTTTATCATTTATATTTTTATCATTTGTATTTTTATCATTTATAAATTTATATTTATTTTTATAAGTTTCTACACATTTTTTATGCATTTGCTTTTGATATACAGAAGATGCATATATTATATTATTAATTCCACTATCTTCATATAAACATTCAATATAAGTATGTTTTTTGGTTTTAACATAGCGGATAAATTCGATTAAATTATCTATGCAATCGTCTTCAAAAAATATATATAAAATACAGTGACTTCTTTTAATTTGTCTATTTTTGCCTTCAAAATCATAATCTGCAAAATAGATTGTGCTATTTAGATTATCCGCGCATTCAAATATATCATATTTAAAAGATGTATCAGTATGTTTACGCATATCAAAAGAAACTTCTATTGTGTATCCCATTTATATTCTCTAAATATATAACTAAAATCAGATATTTTAACTATTATTTAAAATGTTTATTAAAAAAAATTTTTCCTTATGGTATATAAATATGTCTGATTGGAGAAAAATAGGTAACAAAAATAGAACAGCAAAAAATAATGTAATGAATATTAAAAATATAACTACTAAAAATTTAAATTTTAATAATGTTGGTGTTTCAGGGACAGCTATTGAAATTAAATCTGAATTAATTTTTGATGATACTATTTTTATTAAAGATATTAGTGCGAGCAAACCAAATTCATTAGATATTTATGAAAAAAATATTGAGGTTTTGAATGATGCAACTATTGATAAAAATTTGACGGTTGATGGAAATTTTATATTTAAACATGGTACTAAAGACGAAGATTTGTCCGATACAATGACGCGATTATACGAAGCATATAAAAGTTTATTTAATAGTGGTGATTTAGTATATAATGTAAGTGATGGTGAAGTCTATTCGGGTAAAATTAAAAATGGAAATGATTTTTCTTTTGTAAAATTAGACAATGTATATTACAAACTTCCCGATGGAAGTTATACCAAAATTTGAATTAAAATAATTTATTCGTTATTATTAATAAATAAATTAATTTCCCAATGATATATAAATGAGCCAAAGCAAATGGAGTAATAAAATAAATAAATTAAATAAAATAAATAAATTTAATACTAGAGGCAATATTAATAATGTTAATATATCCAATTTAAATTCTATAAATATAATTCCTATTAATATAGGTATATCTGGTTCATCGCAAATGATTAAGTCTGATGTTAAAATTGATGCTTCAATGATATTTGAAGATAACCCTCCATTTATTAAATACACGGTTATCACAGATAATAGTAAGGTTGATAATATCGATTATAGTAATGCTATTATTAATAATATGATAATGCCTAACTATTTTGCTCACCCTACCGTATATGATTATTCTGCTGGTTCACTGAATGATCCTAGTGGAAGAAAATATCATAAGGCTTGTATTGTTGATAATTCTATGTTTATTTTTGGTGGTCAAACAGAAGATATTAATTATTTAAATGAATTTTATGAATATGATATATTTTCGATTCATAGTAATAAATATAATAAATGGTATAAACGTTCACTTACCAATAATAGTGGTTATGCTACTGATATTTGTGGAAGAATTAAATTCACAGGGGAAAAATGGAGGAGTTCTGATTTTGTTATTTTTGGTGGTCAAACAGAAGATAGTAGTTATACAAATACAATGGACGTTATAGATTTAAAAAATAGTACGTTTTATAATTATGAATATGTATACAATATATCAGGTGGAAAAAATGATTCTAAAATTAAAATTAATTCAATTGATATTTCATTATCTACATATTCCGATATTATAAATGATTTATCATATAATAAAAAAAACTCTAATTCAGGTATAAGTCAAATTGATGGTTCAAATGTTTTGTATTATTATAGAAATCATTCAGTAATTGATCCTAACTCACCGTATGATATTTGTTATAATATAAATGGTATAAATATGTATAATGTTACAATTGAAATATCTAATAACACAAGTTTCAACGTCTCTGATACAAATACATATTATATGTATTTTTCAGTTAAAGGAGGTGAAAATACCAATGATATTTCATTTAAAATAAAAAATAATAATGAAGAGATATCAGGAAATTTATATAAATTAAAATATTCATATTTTAATTTTGATTATGTTGAACAAATATCTGTAATTAATAATAATATACAAATTCAAAAAACAAGTGAGTTTCTACCAAATGAATTAATATATATATATGTATTTAATAATACAATAACAGGAGTGATTAATGTATCAATAGATAATAGCAATGTGTATTATTTATATAGTGTTGGTTTTGGTAAAAAAATAAACATACATAAAGATAATAGTGATAAACTTTCAAGAATATATCGACACATTGATGGTGATGATGCATACATATACACTGGATTAAAAGATGGTGTAAGTTCAAAATTTATACCAACATTTGGTATTGGTGATATTTCGGGTGATAGTTCATTTAATTCATTTCTTTTTCAAACAAAACCAGATATTAGTAATTTGGAAAATATTGATCCATTTGATGATTCAATAAGAAATGTTCCTCTTATGGAATTGGTTCGACCAAAATATTACTCACAAATCACCAACAAGAATATTACTCTTCATCATTTGGATAATCCTAATCTAGTACACGATGAAAGAACAATTATCACTGAACGAAATTTTAAGCCTGTAGGATATGCTAGTTCTAGGTATTTCCATACAAGTAAAATATCTAATAATAATTTATATGTTTATGGTGGTATAACTGAAAAAGATGATGATGATGATGTATTTAATATTTATAAAATAAATAATAATGAAATATCAGATAATAAATTATTATTTTCGATAGATTTAAAATTTATAGACGTTAGTGGTGGGGAAAATGGAGATTCATTACCTTCATCTACTAATTATTTCAATGCCTATAAAGGTAACACGATAAATCCCTACAGTATTACAATTGAACCATATCGAGACACAGACCTTACAATTGATCCAAATTCTATGAAAGGTATATCAGGAATTATTACAGATACAACAAAAAATGAACCACCTAAAATTGTCGCTTTTGTTACCAATAAAGGTGTGGTCACCACTGATAATATAACCGTTGATGAATTATCAAATGCTAATTTATGGTATAGTTATTTTGAAACAAAAACCAATACGTACGAAGGCAATAATTATCCTTATCAAGTTTTATTTTTTAATAATTATTATAGTTATCAAAGAAATAATAAACGTATGTTGTTTATAGATAGTACCGATATTTCTAATGTAATCAATGATTATAAAACATATATTTATGATATATCTTATAATGGTAATATTACAGATATATCTTTCGGTATTATGGAAATTACTGATCCACAATATTTTTCACTTGAATTAAGTACAGAAAAGATAATAATAAAATTTAAACAAGAACATTCAATATACAACAAATCTACCAATCATCAGCAGTATATATCATTCAATAATATATTTGCAATTAATAATAAAAATAAAATTATACACGGTAACAATTTAATAAATTGGGCATCAAAAATTAAAAAATATACGAGTTTAGGTTATATAATTGTAGACTATACAACAATAAAAAAAAATGATTATAGCGGTGAAATCCTTACAATCACTTCGAAACTAAATGGAATTAAAAAACGACATTCACATACAACAGAATTGATAGATAATAGTTTGGTTAATTTTGGAGGAATCAATTATGTTATCGATATAAGTAAAAACTGGGCATATACACATTTTGATAATAATTATGGTGATAGTATAGGAGACCTATCTAGTGCATTAAATACATTTATAAATGATAATTCTATTCTTAGAATGGTTTCTTATTATGATAAAATAAATAAAAAATATACATATAATATGTATCAACAAACAAATGATGAGTTGATACATTTGCCCGAAAATTATGAATCGTGTTATACTTTATATACAAAAAATTTCAAGACAATAAATACAAAACAAAACGATGGAAGTGACAAAATAATTATTGGATTGAGTAATAATGTTATAGATGTTTCCAATAATACATATAGAAATTTACAAGATGATGATGAAACATGTAAATTAATTGGTCATACATCTGTAAAAATCAATAATTATATTCATTTATTAGGTGGTGTGAAATCTCAAAAATATAAGATTAATACTATAGAATTAAAACCATCGTTTGAATATATTCAAAATTTATTTAAAGTACAAAAATTTATTGATCATTCTTATAATAACTTTTATGATATTTGTAAAAATGATCCTTCGGGTGAATATTTAACTATTAGAAAAGGATATATTGATAATACAGTCAATCCTAAACGAAGATATCGTATAAATATTTATTCAGATATCTCTATAAATGATGTTAGTAGTGATAATACATTTTATAAAATGCATAAAAGAGATGGTAGTGGGGGGTTATGGTATAATAATGTTAATAATGATGAATATAGATTATATAAAAATGTATATGATATATCTGGTTTTCATTGGAAAAGAATAATAAAACCTACATATGAAAAAATGATAGAATTATTATCTAAATTTCAACAGGATTTTGGTGTGAGTGAGAATATAATTTATTATATTTATTATGATGTAGTAAAATTAAACGAATCACTAATAAAAAATTATGATGTATCAACAAATCAATTAAATAATGTAGATGGTAGTGGGGGATTAGTAGTTTATTCAAGCCATCGTAGAGGGCGTGATTTACGGTCTCCATCATACATATTATACCGTAAACCTTATAATGCCATACATTTTAATTGGTCTGCATTACTACCTAGTTCAGGTCAAGAAGACCAACCTAATTTACCTCAAGACCTACCTCGCGCAACACATTATAATATTGGGTTAAGTCAGGAGATAATTTCTGTTAATAATGCGTATAATAATAAAAAATATACCGTAAATAAGAATACATTGAAGATTGACTCATCATCGAATATATCGAATATGCTATTAAAATACCATAGTTGTTCTTTATGGGGTGATAATTCATTGGTTGTATTCGGGGGTATGAAGGATGAAATAGATAATAATGGATTAAATCCGATTAATAAGATTATAATCTCCAATGATTTATTTATAATAAATGTACAATCACCTGAATCAAATCATAAAAAATATCCTGTATCGGATATTTCTGGTAGATGGGGACACACATCAGATATTTCTGGTGATAAATTAACAATATATGGTGGATTTGATGCAGATGGAAACGCTTTTAACAATAAATTTATTATTGATTTGTCACATATAGTCAATTCTGGTTATACATCACAAAATGTAAAAGAAAAAAAAACAAAAAATTATAATCCAGGTAATATTGGTGGTCATACAATGACTAACTATGATAACAAATATATTATATTTGGTGGTAGTGATAAATCTTATGATATATGTAATAATTATACGAAAATTTGGGAATTAATTGAATTAACAGATATATGTGGAACACCATTCATGATTTTTTCAGATGATTTTGATATAAGTTTTCAGTTTCAGTTAAATATTAAGACTAATCCTGAAAATATGCTCGTCTATTTCACGGATACATGTAATAATAAAATTAATGATGTGTCTTCATTATATATTAAAACAACTAATGAAAGTAATAAACACAAAATAATTATTGGTGTAAGTGGTGATAATTATCATTATAAATCAAATAACACATTTGACCCTGAACTTTCACATAAACTTCATTGTATTTATGAAAAAACATCTAGTAAATTAAAATTATATATAGATGATAGACTTGAAGTATCTAATAATATAATTTTTAATTATGATCAAAGTATTAATTTTATGCATATAGGCCATGTTGGAACGACAAGTAATAGTGATGTTACAATTATTGGAATGGATATATACAATCACTTGATAACCGATAAAACTGAAATACCAAGTAACAACAGTCATTTATTTTCTTTTTATCCTCTAGCTAATACAGGGAAAAAGTTAATATCAAATATAAACAATATAAATTTAAGAGATAATAATAGATATAATGATATTTCATATGGTTCTTTTATTTTTTCCTCAAAAAATTCTTTTAAATTTAAATTGGAACATGATAATTCTACAATAAATGGAAAATTACTAGAAAAAAAAAATAATAATTGGAATTGGGGTAAATTATTAATGGATTCCAGTGATATAATTCAAAATGCAACTCCAATTACAAATGTAGATGTTTCTTATCAATTTATATTTGATAAACCATATTGTTTGAAAAAATTTAAAATAGTAAGTATAGATAATGATATGAGTAATATACTATTAAATACGTATTTATCCACATATCCATATGATGATCCTAATAATAATAATGGAAATTATAAAAATATATTACAACAAGAAATTGATAATAGACCAAAAAAAATTGCATTTTATAGAAATGCAATTGATTATAGTAATAACAAAGTAATACCTGGTAAATTATATAAATTTAAGAATGGAATTATAAATTCAAATTCACCATACGATTTATCTAGTATATATAATATTACAATTGATAATAGTATAAATAGTTATATCGATTATTCCAATAATTATGATACAGATAATAGTTTTATAGATATTTCAACTGTACAAATAAAAAAATATATCACTGAAAATAGTAATAATATTTCAAATTACATGTTTGTTTTTGATAATTCCTTGTCTATGAAAGATTCATCTTTTGTTATTGCTATGATTGGACAATATGATAAACCGCGAACAGTAGAAATATATAATACTGCATTTTCAACATTTCCAAAACCATTTTCAATATCTTATAATATATATAATAAAAACAATAGTAGGGATTTTTCTTTTGTAAATATGAAAACATCTAACAATGATAACTTACCTGGTTCTAGCGCTGTATTATTTAAAATAAATACCAATAATGAAAATATTGACATATGTTTTAATATTAATAATAGTTTTAAAGATGGTAAATTATTTGAAATGAATAAACCACATTTTTATACTATGGTCGATATATTTTTTAAAACAAATAATATTCAAACGAAATGGAGGAATGATGAAATAAACATTCAAAATCCCGCGATACAAATATATGAAAAAGACATTAGTTATATAATAAATGAAGGAATAATAAAAATATATTTTGATGGAAATGATGGTGGTAATTGGAAAAATATGTTAAATAATGGTGGATTATGGGGTCCAATGGGGGTTTCTCCAAATCATTTTTATTATTTATTTAAAATATCATATGAATCGTCAAAGTTTCCATGGAAATATATGTTTAAAAAAAATCAACGTGAAGAAATTAATAAGTTGATAATATCAACACAAGGTTATGGAAATATATCAACACAAGGTTATGGAAATATATCAACACAAGGTTATGGAAATATATCAACACAAGGTTATGGAAATATATCAACTATTGGTTCAGATATATCAAGTAGTGATTTATCGTTTGTTAGCAAAATAAATACTATTGGTTCATATGCATATGTTTTTAAAAATAAACTTACTTCTACAGAAAATGATATATCTTTCGGGATTAAAAAAATAGAAACATATAACCGATTTAAAACAAAAAATGATTTTTTAAATGATAAAAAATCAACAAAACATACAATTGATCTCTCCAATATATATTTTTATAATACAGAAAATGGGGAAATGATAGATTTAAGTTATAACAATAAGAATGCTATACTGGATTATGGTGATTTAAAAATTCGAAATCATTCAGCTACTATAATAGATAATTCGATGTATGTTTTTGGTGGCATAAATAATGGAAAGGTTTCTAATAAATTACATATTTTGAATTTAACAACAGGAAAATGGGATTTAAGTGTCAATTATAGTGGTGATATTTCAATGTTATATGGTCATACAGCTGATTCATGTGGAGATATTAATGGTAATAATGATACAAAAATAGCTATTTTTGGTGGATCAACTGAAAAAGGTGTGAGTAAAAGTAATTATAATGATAAGTTATTTATTTATGATATAATTGACAATTCAATGTATGAATTTAAACTCAATAAAGATAATCAAGTAAAACCTGAACATGTTTTTGGCCATAGTTCTGTTGTAATAAACAGTAAGTATTTATATGTTTTTGGTGGTGATATTTCTTATAGTTCTAGTGATAATATTAATAGGGATAGTCTCTATATACTTGATTTATTAGATAAGAAAAAATGGATAAAAAGAAATAATATTCAAAGTGTGAGTGGGAATAATCATTTAATGGGTCGGTACCGTTTTTCTATGGTATACGATAATTGCACAAATGAATTAATAACATATGGTGGTGAGGATACAAAAAGTCATAATATAATATCAAAAAACGATTCAAGTTACATACAAATAATCGAAAATGCTGGTAATTTATATTATGAAAAATCAAAGTTTGATATACATGATATTTCTTTTGATATTTCTTTTGAAACTAGTAATAATTATAAAATTGATATACCCACATTATTATTAAAATTTGACACAAAAATAAAAAAAATAAAAAAAAAGATTAATAATTCTACATAATAATAATAGTTTTAAATAAATTATTTAAAATAATATATTTATAAATAATAGTATTATGATAACAAATACCGATCCGAAATTATATTGGGTAGAAGATAGAAATAACAAAAAAACAATGTTAATTAAAAAAAATGGAAAACGACTTGTTTTAGAAATTGGTGATATGATATCATTCAAATTCGGACAAAAAATAATTGCTAAGATTATTGGGTTCACATTTCAAGGTCCATATTCACAGCCAAATGGTATGCTATTCACCGAATATAAAAATGGTGTATGGGATGAATGGACTATTCGAAAAAAAAAATTAAATATATTTTTTCATTTTGATGTGTGGAAAACAGTTAAGAAACTATATATTGAACCACCATTACCACCTTCAAATTTTGAACACGAATTGTAATTTCATATAATATCAAAAATATTATATAAAATACCATAAAAAGAAAATCATAAAAGAAAATCATAAAAGAAAATCATAAAAAGCATAGTTAATTAAAAAAAAAGATAAAAAATATTCTATATAAAAAAATTGATTATTATTAACATTATTAAACAATATATAATACAATATACACACCATGGAACCACCAACCTATTTAGCAGAAAAAAATCCACACCCACGCGATTCTAATATCACATTTGATGAAGGACCTCATATTTATACTATAAATGGAGATTCATCATTCACATCAGTTACAACATGGAATCATTCTCATTTCGAAAAATTTAATGCTGATAAAATCATTGATAATATGATGGCTTCTAAAAGATGGCCCAAAAGCAAATATTTTGGAAAAACGAAGACTGAAATTAAAACCATGTGGAAGAAAAATGGTAATGATTCGGCGTCAGCGGGAACAAAAATGCATTATGATATCGAGTGTTATTATAATGAGTGTCCTAATGAAAATGATTCAGTTGAATATTCATATTTTAAATCGTTCTTAAATGATTATGGTCATCTAAAACCATATCGAACAGAATGGATGATTTATCATGAAGAACTCCAACTCGCCGGCTCCATTGATATGGTATATGAAAATGATGATGGTTCATTATTGATATATGATTGGAAACGCTGTCGTGAAATTAAAAAAACGAACGGATGGGGAAAATGTGCTACTACACAATGTATTGATTATATACCTGATACTAATTATTGGCACTATTGTCTGCAATTAAACGTATATAAGGCGATTTTAGAGGAAAAATATGGAAAAAAGGTAACTGAATTGTATTTAGTGTGCCTTCATCCAAATAATTATAACAAAAATTATCAGCGAATTAAAGTTGTTGATATGCAAAATGAAGTGAAAGAATTGTTTGAATATAGAAAAAAACAATTATCATAACATACTTAAAAAATAAATATAAAAATATAATATACAAATGGACTTTGACAACGATTTTTATGATGATATACATTTTAGACAATATAGAATTATAGAACAAGATTATGAAGCAAATGCTTTTTTTAGAAATTTGCATTTTGCATTTACTATATTAATGGTGCATTTAATTGCTTTTTATTTGGGATTTTACATTGTTGGTAATTATATTTATCCACATGATTTTTCGTGGATTCGCATGGATACCGTGGAATGTAACGAAATTAAGGAAAAACCTTTTGAAGAAAAATATTTGGACAAACTTAAAGATATGGAGGAAACAGAATTGACAGAAGAAAAACTAGCGGCAATGGAAAAATGTGTTTTGATTGAACACACACCGGCAGGAAATGTTATTATGCTTTATAATGCACACGATGAATCATTTTGGTATTTTTGTGATGATAAATTAATATCGTATAAATATTTGGAAACAGTTTTGAGGCATTATGTTATTGTTTATGATTGTAAGAGTTTGTATAAAAATAAAGGCGAACAATTGAAAAGAATGAAGGAGGAACAAGAAAAAATGGCACAGGAAAAAGAAAGAATGAAGGAGGAACAAGAAAAAATGGCACAGGAAGATAATGCATTAAAAAATGAGGAAAATAATGATGAGGAAAATAATGATAAAGAAAAGGATACTCTACCCGAAAAACCTGTAACTACTACATCTGTTTTTGCCAGATTTAAAAAATCCAGAATTAAATCCAATAAAAAAGTTGATAAGAATGATGATAAAAATGATAAAAATGATAAAAATGATATGGAGAATATGGAACACCTTGTACAGGCAAATCGGTTCTCATACAAAGGGAATATAAATAATTATCAAATGATTAAAAAACAATTGGATAGTAATCTACCGAAATTAGATTTCAAAACCTTCATGAAAATGCAGGAAGATAAAAAAAATAAAAATAAACAAGATTAACCATATATGATAATCATAAAACACGATTAATCAAACTATAAAAAAATAATATATTAATATTATTATATTATTTTTCAGTTGTCTTTTCTAACCATTTAAGATATCCGATACTTTTTTCTATATTATAAGATGAATCTAAATGATTTTGTGCTATATCTAGTATTGTCTTTTCCAATTCCGTTAATTGAGAAAGGTATTTATTAACTAATGTAGAATGTTCAGAATTCGTTGTTGGTAATAATATTATTTGTTTATTTTTAATTTTTTTAGTTAATTTAAGTTTCTTTTTTTTTCCTTTAGTTTTTGTTTTTATTTTTGCTTTTCTAACTTCATCTGATAATTTATCTTTGCCTGATAATTTATCTTTGCCTGATAATTTATCTTTGCATGATAATTTATCTTTGCATGATAATTTATCTTTGCCATTTGAAGTTGTTTTTTTACCTCGTCTTTTTATTTTAAATTTTTTTGACTTACTAGCGATTATAAAAGGGTTTAATTTATTTTCAGATTCCATTTATTATATAATAAATATATTAATATATTTCAATTTTATAGTATATTTATACTGTTTTTTCTATAAATGCAATTATCTTTGATTCATTATTTCCCGTGTCGTGTTTAAGTAATTGTGTGGTTTCCACGTCTATTTTGTATCCATTTTTCTTTAAAAATATAATCAATTCAGGTAATCTATCTATTGTTAAAAATTCATTTTTATTTTCAAAACATAAAATTGCCCATATACAGTTATTACATCTATCACTTGTTTTAAATGGTGATAATTTTGGTGGGTTTATTTGTTTAACATAATTTGATAAATCACCTTGTGGTTTTTCATTAATTGTAAGTATCTTTTTGTATTTTTTGTCTCTATTATCGAAATATACAGTGCTTAATAAATAATAAAAAAATGTGTTTGTTGATGCCATTACTATATAGATTTACTTACATTATAATTTTTCCGGAATTAATACTGCTCTTCTTTTGTTTTGTGGTTCCAAATCACCTGCTATAATATTTTCATTAATACTACTAACAATAGATAAACAACATTCGACACCTGTATATTTCTCATGTATTTCTTGTTCATGTTTATATTTATAATTGCTTGTAATTTTAACATTACAATATTCTATTTTATATCCACCAATCATTTTATTAAAATTATCTATCAACTCAAATCGTGGATCGTCTTTTATAACTGATGATAAAGACATTCCCTCGGGCGCAGGAAATTGTGTATGGAATACAAATGGGTATTCTAATGGATATTACTTCCCCCTGCAGTTGTGAATGTTAATTTTTCACTGTTCATATTTTTTTATGTAAATTAGTTATTTTATTCAAATAAATCAGTTTTATAAAAACCATTTGTTATAAAATTGATTAAACTATAATAATTTGTTATATTTATAAATAATGGCTCCAAATCTCTCTTTATCAAGATATCTATATTGCAAAAGTGATATTAAATTATCTATCATAAATTGTTTAATAAAAAAATTGTCATTTGATGAAACATTATACTGGTTCACTGAATGGTATATATCAGGTTGGGACTGTTTCGAACTCATTTGGCAAATATATTATGACTTTTATGCTGTCGTTCATCCAAAGTTCGAGTCTTACATAAATAAAAAGGAGAAAGCATGGTTGAAAAATAACGACATATATATACCACTAACAATTGTTAAAAATTTATTCCAGTGTCATTCTAACCCAATGGTATTTATGTTAAGACAATATATTGATTCTTATGAAACATATAAAAAAGGTTTCAAAATAGAAAAACAAGAAAAAATGAAACAAAATTATTTTAAATGTAGTAAAGATTCTTCAACTATTTTGAAAAAATTTCAAAAAGGGGATTGGAAAAATGTTTGTATATTGTTAAAAAAAATGAAACAAAATAAAAACAATGATGAATTTTATAAAATTTATAGAGAGATTTTATTGATTTCTAATCAAAATGAAAAAAAAATAGAAAAAATGTGGAAAAATAAAGGAAATGGTAAAAATTATCATTTCATATTGGCAATTTTCGCTATAATATCACAAGAAAAATCGAATGTTAAAAAGAAGAAAATAAAAATATTGCTTAATAAAGAAGAAAAATCACTTATAAATACATATTTGGATATAAGTATTTCACTAGATAAATACGGGAATAAACAAATATACAATACTCTTCCTATAAAAAGACTATATAAAATTCATTATAAGTATGGAAAATGCTTTAATACTATTAGAAATTCCATAAAATATAATGAATTTATTCATGAAAATCTATATTATTGGGAATTTCATACAAAAGATACTCCTTTTTGGAATAGTTTATATAAAAAATATAACTGCACCATGGATATAAAAGAGAAAATTCCAAAATTTAAAAATGAAGATTTATTAGAGGAATTTTATGAAAATTATAATTATGAACTAGACGAACAAAAGAAAGGCGTTCAAAATGCATCAATAAAAAAATATGACGATGATGTTAATTATATAGATTGGTTAGATTCATTATATTCCGAATATTCATTTCCTATATCATTTGATAAATCAATATTATTATCTTTATAATATATTAAATTAAATAATTTTTTTATAAAATTGAAAATATATTTTTATATATATTATATTTATAATAACAATGGTACGTAATAAAAAAGGTGGAAACAAAGGAAAAAAAATCGCCAGAAAACATAGCACTCAAACAGTTCAACGTGGACTACGTTTATCAAAAGATAAATGTGAAATATATGCTGTCGTTGAAAGTGTATATGGTCATGGTATGTGCAATGTCATTTGTAATGATGGCGTTGAACGTTTGTGTATAATTAGAAGAAAATTTAAAGGCAGGGGAAAACGAGACAATTTTGTTGGTCCAGGAGCATGGTTGTTGGTTGGTATAAGAGAATGGGAAATAGTTAATCCGAAAAAAAAACCAAAATGTGATTTATTAGAAGTATATAATAACATGGAAAAAGATAGGCTTAGAAAAACCAAAATCGATTTCTCCCATTTATTAAACAACGATTCTACTATTAATTCGGATGAAGAAGATACTAGCGTCGAATTTGTTGATAGTAATACAATGAAATATGAAAATTTAATACAAAATACAAAAGACGATAACAAAAAATTAAGCACTATAGGTGATATGGATGAAATTAATATAGATGATATTTAATTATTAGACATATCGTTTCCCTCATTATTTATTGTATTTGCATGTTCAATACTTGCCAATATTGCTTCTTGTAGATCCATATTCATATTATTATTAATAACCATATTTAATGCATTATTTATCCTATTATTAACAGGTGTTTCAATTACACGATTCAATATATTATATAACATAGAACGGTTTATTTCCGTTCTATTTTCTTCTGTATTCATTTCTTGTTCGGCTACATCATCACTATCTCTGTTGTCTGTGTGGTGATTGTCCGTGCTATCATTATCATGATTTCCCGCGCTATCATTATCATGATTGCCCGCTTCATTACCTGGATCATCTGTATTATTTGGATTTTCTGTTATATCTGTTACCAAACTATCTATCTTTATTTCTTTTGAAGGTAATTTGTACCTACAAACAGGACATACCGACTTTTCATCTTGTAACCAGCGATCAATCCCATCTTTTAAAAATATATGTTTACATGGTAATATTGTTATATTATCACCATTATTAAATTCACATTGAAATATTGGACATGTACCATTATATTTTTTGTGTTTTTCCTTGTCATATGTTTCATATAATAAGGTTTGTTTTCCTTCATCTGATATAACTTGTTTGTATTTGTGTTTGTCTTGAAAACTTCTATTTATTATATCATCTAATGTATTATTCATAAACATATTGTCAGATTCACCCGATAAAGGTAATGATAAATCTGCATATGAATTATCAGTATTAATATTAAATAATGAATTAAATGACAATGGAACTAAATTAATATTCGTATTAATATCAGATGCATTCATATCAGAAGTATTATCCAAAATTAAGTTTTCAATATTATTAGTACTAATATTATATGTCGGTGTCCTTACTATTTGATTACGATATGAACTGTTTGACATAAGGGAACTTGATATAGAAATACCATTTAATATATCTTGTAGAAAATTAGTGGCGTTTATTGTATCACTGGCGTTTATTGTATCACTGGCGTTTATTGTATCACTGGCGTTTATTGTATCACTGGCGTTTATTGTATCACTGGCGTTTATTGTATCACTGGCGTTTATTGTATCACTGGCGTTTATCAATGAAATGTCCATAATAACTATATTTTATATATTTTATATATTTTTTATTTAAATTATATAAAATATTCAAACTAAAGAGAATATTGTTTCCATTCTTTTATATCTATTCAATCCTAATTTTTTTTGAAAATTTTCCCACCTCCGATTTAGATCTTTTTGATTATTCTTACAAGATTTGTGTATAATTATATTTCTCTCTTTTGAACTCTTCAACATATATTTCTGTTTTTTATAATAAACACTATTTTCTATATTTGCACCCATATCTCTTAGGTTATTAAAATTCATACCTGAAATAAGTGAAATATTTGTTTTTGTTGATGAATTATATGGAAAACCATTTGTAGAACGCATATTCCAATACATTATATGTGGGCATTTATATGATTCCCCTATACTTTTCTTACCTGCATCATTAAATTTATCTACTATTTTTTCATTTAAACATTTGAACATATCATGCTCTGTCGTATTGTCATCTACTATTTCACTTGTTTGCATATCAGATAATATTACTATATTCATAGCACTAATTTGTTTTTGTGGCATTTTGTTTAATATACAATTTTGCAATAACAAATTAAAACTATGATATATGTTTCCATCTACACCGAATGATATATTACACTCGTCCAATACATTAAATATTTTTTTAAGCTTATCCATAAATAAATCTGTATCATTGAAAACAACTACAACTGGTTTTTCACTTATCGTTATGATTGTATTTTTTTGATGTGATAATTCAGATATACGTATACCCAGTCCCATTGCACTATATAATGGCACATTTTTATTTAATTCCATATTATAAGTCATATCAATTATAGGTAATATATTGTATTTTTTCATTTTATGATATTCTTTGTTTTTTTCCCATAAAATATTTAATAAAATAACATCTGTGTCATTTTTATCCTTGTGTAATAATTTCATTCCCTGTTTAACAAAATCATATGGTGAAACATAGTTAGTTTTATTTCCATTTGTTTGCAAAATATATTTTTTATAATTAATTGCGCATTTTATTTTCCCCTTGTTTGTAACACCGTTTTTGTTTGTCGTTTTCAAAAATGCATTTTTTTGTTTAAAATGTGTTATACTTGTTACCTTACTGAAATTTATTTTATCCCACTCATTATTACATTGAAAAATTTGGGTCGTTTTTAAATATTTATTTAATAAAGAAGTAATTTGTCTAAATAGTTTTTTATGTTCATTCGTAACATTTTTAACAACAATATTTCCTGTCTCATTACTTCCCGCTGATTTTTGTTGAATATAATTACTGTATGTAAAATAATGCATAACAATCGAATCATATAAATATCCAAATTTTGATTTTTCACGTGGAACCCATTTAGCTGCAAGCGATATAGTCGGGTTTTCTACATTACTATTAAACTTATAATCACATATAATTTTAAAATCGTTATGTATTTGTTGTGAAATAAGACCAAATGCAAATGCCAATATACTACTTTCTAAATCATACTCATTTTCTATCCAAAAATCACAAAAATATTTTATGTCTTTCCACGAACCATATGGATGTGTATCTTTTTTATTTAACGGATAAACAAAATAATACAATGCGTTTTTTGCCATATCCATTGTAGATATACCATTGAATTCAAGATTTATATGTGCTAATGTGGATATTAATGCGTATGATAACTTGTATTCCCCTTTTCCCCGTTTAATATCACGAGTATATGCTACTAATTTATACATTGCTACAAAAAGTTCTTTTTTTTGCTTATTATTTAAAGTTTTGCTTTCCACAATTTCATTTAATATAATTCTATACTTCTTTTGTATATTATATATTTGACTGTACGTTTCTGTGCGTGTTAATTGATAATCGAATTGAATTATGAATTCTCTTATATCATTACCTGAATCCCAATCAAATTCAATATGAAAATTTTCTCCAAATTTCACATATTTATATATTAAATTATTACTCATTAATATAAATAATAATTTAATCTTTATGTTTTTTAATTTTTTTTCTAGTTTTTTTATTATTATTAAAACTTCTCTCTTTGTACAGAAAAAAAAGAGAGTTTAAATTTTCAAATAACCCAATTGTCTTATCAAAAATCAAATCATCTAATGTCGCACAACTTAATATTTTAATAAATTCCGTGTTTGTCTTTTTATTGTTATATATTTCTTCGATCTCTGTTTTATCATTATATTGTATTAATCGCTTGAATCTATAAATTATATTGTCTTCAATTTCATTTCTTTTTATAATCTGTATTAATTCTTCTTTTGTTATTCGACTGTTTATAAGAGATATTGTATCCTTTCTAATTTTATATATTTCATTTGTCGTTGAAATATAACAAAAAAAAAAGGTTATTTTTTCAACCGGTTTTTTATAAAATTGTTCATATTTTCTTTCTTTTTCCTCATAATTATTTATCCAAGAGGTATCAATTTCAATATTCATATAATATTTAAGCATTATATATTTATTTTTTTAACTTAATAATAATAGTCGTCATATTCATCCGAATCATCATTGTAATTTTCATCATCACTTTCATCTTCCGATGGTATATCATCTGATATACCATAAAACTCATTGTAATTAAATGGTCTTACATTATTGTCCATTTCTTCGAGTTCATCCCATTCACGTGTTTTTCTTGAAAATAGTTTGTTTAAATTATTCCATTGTAGATCTGTATAATGGAAATATTTTTTGTTTTCTTTAATTTCATCAAGCATTTGTAAATAAGTATCTTTATTTAAAACTGTCATTCCAGTCATGTCAATATGTTCTAATTTTTTTTCTTCTGGAATTTCTACTTGAATTTTCTCTTTATAAGATACATCCTTCATTTCCTCGGGCAAATCTTGTTTAACAACAACATTATTTCCCAATCCAGGGAATTGCTCATTTGATAGTAAAAATGTAGGTTTTTTTTTTATTTTCAATGCACCACTTCTTCTTCTATTTCTCATATGGGGCGGTATATAAGAAGTTTTAGAGTTTGAACGTTTATTATTTCTATATTTAGGTGTATAATTTCTTCGTCGATTATTTGTGAATCGATTTCCCTGCCCTTGTTCTGAAGAAGACGGTTTTAAAGCATCAAAGCGTGAGTTTGTTTTTAATGGCATTTTGTTCTTGTTTGTTTTGTGTTGGTTTCTTGTTTTGTGTTTGTTTGTGAATTGTTAATTCTTTTATAATATAGTTATGTTATATATATTTTAAATATTTTATAAAAATCATTTCAATTTTTTATTATGCTATTTTTTTCATTAAAAATATCACAAATATATACTTTTCAATATTATTAATTTAAAAAGAATTAGTCATATACATATGTCTCCTGACAGCAAACATATTTTTTCATATTAGTTAAATTAATTAGTTACTTATATTTTTTGGATATCGTTGTTTATAATATCCGTTGGAGACAGATTTTTTATTTAAATAAACTTAATTTATTTAAATAATTGAACAATACATTACATTATATATTTTATTAAACTAAATGGTAACAAAAACTTATAATGTAGAAGATTTAAATAAAATATGCGAATCATTTCCTAGTTTATGTATTCCAAATGTGGATTATAATATAACAACAAAATACATGTATGATAAATTTAATAAATTATTCAAAAACAATGTTAAAAGGATCGATTATATTGTCAAATATAAAAATGGTATAGAAGTGAAACAATATTTCGTACATTTGAAACAATGGTATCGTGATTATTATTTAGATACCATGCGAGTGAAATTATTAAACAAAGAATGTATTAACGTTATTCATCAAAATCTTGATTATTTTAAATGCTATTTGAGTATATCCAAAATATCAAAACAATAATAATGTAATATATTTTTTATTTTGTTATTATATAATGTCAATAGTAGCTTTAAAAAGAAAAACATCTGCAATGAGAAATATATCACACAATAAGTCTTTTTCACTTGGTCATAGAAATATCTATTCGTCAAAAAAATGTTGTGCTAATATAGTGGATGCATCATTAAATCATTTTAGTCATACACAAGGATTTATTATCAAAAAAAAAACAATTGATTGTATCAAAAAAATAAATAAAGATAATGATACTTCTTCGTGTAGTAACAATTGTCCTTCTAAAAGTATAATTAGATACCCAGTATTGATGTGGAAGAAAAATATTGGCGCACAATCATATGATACATATTTAACAAAACTAATGTGTAATAATATATTATAATTGTAGTATCTATTATAATAATAAATTTATAAAATAATATAAAAATACCAATTGTTTATATTATTATAATGAGCGTTGATATTGAATCACAAATACCATTACATCATCCAGTCAAATACAGTTTAAAAATATTTATATCATATGACAAAGAGGATTATTCGGAATTAAAACATACATATAACAAACAAATATTAAAACATAATACATCCGTTTTAAAAAGCCATTATCCGGATTCCGGTTTTGATATATTTGTACCTACAAAATCTAAAATTAATAAAAACGGTGTTACTAAAATTAATATGAAAATTGTAGGAGCAATGTTTCACAAAAAAACAGATGCATGTCATAATGATTGTTATAAACCAATTGGTTATACAATGTACCCAAGATCAAGTATTTCCAAAACCAACTTACGAATGTCCAATTCAACTGGTATAATTGATTCAGGATATAGAGGGGATTTAATCGGTGCATTTGATTATTATCCAACAACAGTTAAAGATGGTTTGGAAACAATGTATATTGAACAATATCATAGACTATTGCAAATATGTCACCCAACCCTTGAACCATTTACTGTACAATTAGTTGATAATTTAAGTGACTTAGGTAACACAGAACGTGGAACAGGTGGATTCGGTTCTACAGGCAAATAATTGTTATTCAAGCAAATTTTTTATATATGACTGTGTTGATTTATAATACTCCATGCGTTTTTTTAAACTATGTTTGGTTTGCCTTTTGCAATATGGACACAAAAAAACATGGAATTCATATAATCTGTTTTTTTTTTCAACTTGTGAATAAAATTTAGTATGTGATGTTATCAAATCACACATAGAACAAGCATGCATCCAACCATGAACCGGCAAATGGTCATCATTATATATATAAATAACTTTCACTTTGGTTTTTTTTGTCATTAATAATATTATATATTAGCATATTATTAATTATATATTAGCATATTATTAATTATATATTAGCATATTATTAATTATATATTAGCATATTATTAATTATATATTAGCATATTATTAATTATATATTAGCATATTATTAATTATCAAATGTATTTACTGTTTTTTCGATATAATCAATTCCTAATGTTTTATAAATGTCTGATATATTACCAACATTGATTTTATCCAATAAATTATTGTCATTGCTTATTTTTATATATTCTGTTGGTATAAATTTATTATCAAAATCTTTAATACAACATTTTAAAGGTGCAAAAAAAATCTTGAAAAAATAGTTCATTTTGAATAATCCAGCATTTCTCTTTTGTAATTCAGCCATAATAATTTCTCTCGCGAAAATGTCATCAATTTGAGAATAAGCCGTATTTATTGTTAATAAAACATCTGTAATACGCCTTTTTTTTATAAATAAAATATTTAATCTTTTTTCCAATAAAAGGTTTTTTTCATTATCATTTGTTTCTTCCATACAATCCAAGTGTCTAATCTCATTTTTCACATTTTTTAATGATGTTAATATTCTTGACTTAAAATCGTCTATTTTTTTTATAAGTAGAAAAATATTCGTGTGGTATATAATGGGGAACTTATAACGAATGTTTCTTGGAACGATAAATTGGTTTGTTTTTTTAATATCTTCAATTTTATTTTCAGTCGTTTTTATTACATTTTTTATGTTTTTAAACATAATTCTCTCTTCTTCATGCTTCTTATGATATATTTCATTTATAAACCGTTCTATTTGTTCTTCATGATATTTATTTTCACGCTTACTATTCATCGAAATTTCATTCAACATTTGTTTATATTTTTTTATTTTTTTTATACAATAATCATCTGTTACTATTGGATCGGAAAATAGCAATATTTGCCCTGATTCAAACTCTATATGTGTTAATAATGTATCATATTGATGAGATGATATTTTATGAGCTTCTGAACGAGCCTCTAATTTAACATAATTTATAATGGCAAGAAGAAATGATGTTGTTCCATTTATACAAGCCAATACAAAACCGTCTAATAAATATTCTGATGATACTTGACTTAATACAGAACACAATGTTGAAAAAAAAATTGCGGGAAACATTAACTTATACAAAAGTGTAGTTGTCTCATGTTGTGCCTCCATATATATATGTTTTTGTCCTTTTAAAAATGTTGCCAATATATCCAATGATGATGATATTTTATGAATTGTATCTTGTTCATAATATTTATTATACCTTTGTTTAACATAATTATACGATAACTTCCTTTTTTTTTTGATAATAGAAGAATTTATTATTGTATTTTTTGATATAATATTATTAAATTTTATATCATTGTCGTCATCAGAAAAACTTTTATCACTTGATGAAGAGTCTGAACCGTTTGAATTGTTATCACTTATATATTTTGGACTGGTGGATTTCAGTAATCTTATTACTGAATTGGGTAATAAATCACTCATATCCTCCGATTCAAATTGCAACTCTATTCCTGAAATATCTATATTTATTTGCTTATTTTCATTGTTTTTGGTAATCCCCAACATCTATATAATACTATTAATATATCATAATATAATTCTTAACAGTATGACTTTTATTAAAATTTTTAATTTTAAAAAAGGTTGAAAAAAGTTGAAAAAAGTTGAAAAAAGTTGAAAAAGGTTGAAAAAAGTTGAAAAAAGTTAAATTAAAAAAAATTGAAAGAAAAAAATTGATTCTAATATTATTTATAAAATGTCTAATATTAATAACAAAGCTAAAAATATGTTTAACTCTACACAAAACAATACTATTAAAGTGCTATGTGCATTATATGAACTTGATATCAATGATGTATCCAAACGCTATGTTTGTTATATCAAATCTTATTCAAATGATAATAATCGCACTGAAGATAATGCATTCAATGAATTTGTTAAAAAGGAATTGAAAAAGATCGAAGTATTTGAAAAGAAAGATAATGCAAATAAAAGGGAAGCTAAGAAGTTGGTAGATAAGAAGGCTAAGGAAGAAGCAAAAGCTATATTGAAAGCTAAGAAGTTGGCAGATAAGAATGCTAAGGAAGAAGCAAAAGCTATATTGAAAGCTCAAAAGTTAGCAGATAAGGAAGCTAAGAAGTTAGCAGATAAGAATGCTAAGGAAGAAGCAAAAGCTATATTGAAAGCTCAAAAGTTAGCAGATAAGGAAGCTAAGAAGTTAGCAGATAAGAAAGCTAAGGAAGAAGCAAAAGCTAATAAGGTAGTTAATAAGATTAAGAAAAATAAAATTAGTGATAAAAAATTGAAAAAGATCTTTTCAAAAGCAATTAAACATACCGCAAAAATTGCTAAACAGAATATTGCTAAAAAAATGATGCTACAGAAAAAGGAGAAGGCTCTTAAAGCATTATACATTAAGAATGTTAAAGCAGCTGTTAAAATTGGCGCTAAAAAATTGAAACAGCAATTGAAAGAAGAAAAATTGGCTGCTAAGAAGGCAAACAATGCTAAGAAAGCAATTCAAGCCAAAAAAGCATTGAAAGATGATGCTTTGAAACTACTTGGTAATGAATTAAAAAAGGAATATAGTATTAATGTTCCTGAAAGTAATAATGTTGTTGCTATTGCAGAACAGCCGAATGTTGCTATTGCAGAACAGCCGAATGTTGCTATTGCAGAAAAACCAGTGTTCTATAAACCAAAGGTTGTATTGCCTTATTGTGGAAAAGTAAATGAACTGGCTTGTCGGGCAGTAAGAAAAAATGGTGGATTATATAGTCAATGTCAGAATAAACCAGCTAAGAATGGTGTTCTATGTACTACATGCGAAAAAAATAGAAATAAGCGTGAAGATAAAAACCCTGAATTGGGTTATATTACAGAGCGAGGTACAAAATTTGTTGCGAAAAGATTTTCAGAAATCCTTAAAAAGAAAAATATTGATAAAGCATTAGCAATAGAAGAAGCAGCAAAATTAGGTTGGGTTATCCCTGAACATGAATTTGAAATCATCAAGCGAGTTGCAGGAAGACCAAAAAAAAATAAGGTTGTTGAAGTGAAAGAAAAAAAGAAGCGTGGACGACCTCTAAAAAATAAAAATGTTGAAATAGTAAAGGGTGATGCTGATTTAAAACAAATAATTGATAATATTAAAGATGATGATATTATCAATGTAGAAGAATATGTTGAGGTATTGGTAGAAGAAGAAATTGAAGTTATTAATTTTATGTTTAATGACACAGAATATCTTAAAGATACGGAAAATATAATTTATGATATTAATACACAAGCTGAAATAGGTGTATATAAAAAAGATCTAAAACATATCGAATTTTATTAAATATAAATAAAACCTAACTATAATTAAAATAACTAAAAAATTAAAAATAACTAAAAAATTAAAAATAACTAAAAATTAAGAATAACTAAAAATTAAGAATAACTAAAAATTAAGAATAACTAAAAAATTAAAAATAACTAAAAAATTAAAAATAACTAAAAATTAAGAATAACTAAAAATTAAACTTAATTTTTTTAAACTGTTAGATAGTGATGTATTAAATAAAATTCATGTGAAATTTGAATAAATGCTATTAGTAATAATAATATACTAAAAAATATCAAGCAATTACGTATTTTACTATTTGGATTTTCAACGTGGTCTTTTATATATTTATCAATGTTTTTCATCGTTAATTATCTTAGTATCATTCGTTTAAATGATTTGAATATTTTTATTAACGACTGAATGATAAATTAATATTGAATATAGAATTGAAAAAAATAATTATTATGCTTTTTCAATGCTTTTGAAATCTCTCTTTAATAGATATAAAGCCATATATAAACCTTTTACTTTTCATTATTTTTTTTTCTTCGTTATCTAAATAAATTTTTCTTCTACTTATTGGACAATAATAAAAAAAACGCTTCATATTATAACTATCATCTTTAAATACCAATTTAGATTGTAATAATTTATTGTGACATTTTGCACACCATTTTAAATTGCATTTTGCACATATTTTATTATTATATGTATCTTCTAAACAAATTGGGCAAAAAATAACTTCATCATTGTTTTCAACTTCATTATACATATGTACTTGCCTTTTATTTTTAAAATACGAAATAAAATTCATCTATTATTTTGTGGTTATTATTATATATTATTATTTAAATATTAATAATCCCTATTATAATTTATATTACATTGCAATTTATTATTATGACATTGGTATTTATATTCATATTCAGTGAAACGATATAAATCATAAATAAGTGATATAAATATATATGATGCTATGATAAATAAGAATATACAAATATGTATTGCCACTATATTTATAATTAAATCTAAGAGCGTGTAATTCATTTTAAATTGTAATATTTATAATAAAAATAACAATATTATCAATTTTATTATAAATTCAATCTGTGTTTCATTTTGTCATAAATATAAAAACTTATACCATTTACAATAAAGGAACGTAATATACATGGAATGTACCCACGCCAATAATCGGATATGTTTGTATTTAAACGCACACATTGCATCAGTGAATTATTCAATGTCATCTGTTGCGTTTTTAATACATCAATCGGATATGTAATAGTCCATGTCACGCAACCAGCTATACCGCCTGCCCAAAAACTATTCCAATTATATTGATAATTTAATTTATCATATGTATAAAAATAAAACCCATAAGCAATACCTTCTCTACATAATGTTATTGGTCCACCTCTTTTTTTAATCAAATCGATATAATTAATTTTAATATTGCCATTCATCTGTTTTTTTATTTTCGCCAAATCAGTTATAAACACTATTGGTGTAGATAGCAATCCACCAATTGTTCCACCTATAAAACTTGGCCAATAACTATTATTGTTTTTATTGTATATTATATTATTTTCTACTTTCATTTTGTTTTTTATTTGCTCATATAATGGAAATAAAGAGAGATTTGCTAAAAAACTTGCAAATATAGGGTATTTAATTCCTCGATATAATCCAAATGGGTTTTTTATACAAACATTATTCATTGATGTTTTATTTTGATATATAACTTTTATTGTATCAAATGGATGCCCAACTATACCCTGTGATATACCTATTGTCCCACCTACAATGCAATCATTTAAAAATTGCGTTTTGAATAACATCCTTTATAATTAATATATTTATACATTATTATTTAAATTTATTTCAATATAATAATATAGATATAATGTGTGAAAACAAACCCATTTTTTTGGATATTAAAAACCTATTTGTAGATATAATAAATAACATAATTTCAAAATATATCATAGCATCAGATGGTTACCCAAAAAGATTAACAATGATTTCTTTGTCGTATTGTCCTATATGTGGTAATACAAATACTGATTGTTCTATTATCCCATCTAGTGAATGGAATGGACGCTTTAATAATTATGGGTGGATTTGTTGTATAAACTGTCTTAATATTGTCAATATAGCAAAATTCTATTTTGAATGTAATAAAAGTAAGGTTCTTTCATACAAATATTATGAATCAAAATTATATAGAAATGGTTTGTCTTTTTGGAGAGTATCGTCTAATAAAAAAATTTCTCCGTATCTTGAAAATGGATTTTACAATGAATGTTGTAATGATTTATTTTATATAAGTAATACTAGAAATCGATTGTATTGTCAAATTTCATGGTATAATGATAAAACACGCAAGGATATTTTTAATATTTATTTGAAAGGAATACCTTTGTCAAATATTATTTATCATAATAGAGAGATTTTTGGGTACAATATCGATTCTTTTTATAAAATAAACAAAACAAGTATAATGCCCAAACGATTTTCTGTGTTTTTTAATACAGAATATGAAAAAGCAAATGTATATTCTTTCTCAAAAAACACGTTTCAAATTATAAATAATAAGTATATGAATGATAATTATTATCTTCCTAACCCTATTAAAAAAATAATATTTCTATATTTATTTGATATATATTAATCAATTTATTATACATGATTGTTATTTACATTTGTTCTATTACATTTGTTCTATTACATTTGTTCTATTACATATTTTGTTCCACAATTTCCACCAAATAACCAAGATCTTCAGATACATAATTTTCGGTATCCGTATTTTCATATAATATTGAACATGTTTTTATAAGTTTTAAATTATTAAATATATTACACATCATTACTTCTTCTTTAATCTTATCTTCGTTATAATACAATTTATTGCTCATAATATTCTTTGTTATATTTATTAAGTTTTTTTGTAAGTTGGTATAGTTAACGGGAAGTTCTTTGGTCATCTCTTTTGTAAGTTCTTTGTTAAGAACTTTTAATATTTTTTTATTGTATTTTTTTCTATTATTAAATATAATATTTCTATATTCAGGCATTGCGTTATTTAATGATGATGATATTAAACTATCTGCCATTACAGCACTCATTTTAAATGGGAGTTTTCTTCTCTCAACCAATTCAGTTCTACATAAAGGACAAGCATTGTTATTATGGTTTATATTATTAGCCATACATTCTAGACAAAATTCATGTCCACATTTTGTTATACAATAATTATTTTTCTTGTTTATATTCTCCATACAAATACAACACTCTGGTTCAATCTCATCTTTCAATTTGGCTTTTATTGATTCGGTCCCTTTTTTTGCATTTTTTACTTCTTTTGATTCTATTGTTTCAATTGGATATAGTTTATAGTGTGTTTTCTTGTTATGACCTTTTTGATGACAAATTGAGCATGGCATAATACAATATAAATTTATAATATTGGAAATAAGACTTTTTGTTTCAATTTTATATTATTATAAAATTGAAATATATTTTTTTAAAATACTTAAACATAAACTATGAATTATAATAATATAATGAGTACTAAAAGTAACGTTTTGTATAAAAAGTATGATGTATTTTGGACAGTTGGTTCTAGGACTAACTATAAATTTGTAAATGAAACACTTAATTCTTATGAATGGGGTTCATTTTATAATCTTAGATTGAAACAATCAAAAAAATTTAAATTGGTTTATGCAACTGTATTTGTAGATTGTACAAATGAAGAAATGTGCAATAATATGGAATCTGATTCGTTTGTAAAATTGGAATACAAAAACAAGGATGATGTAACGCGTTTTTGGAAAATGGTATTGAACAAACATACTTATTCTACAGAATCAACATCCAATGATGATGCTCTTCTAAAGAAAAAACGAGCAAACCAAGCTAGTCGAGCAAACCAAGCTAGTCGAGCAAACCAAGCTAGTCGAGCAAACCAAGCTAGTACAGCAAACCAAGCTAGTCGAGCAAACCAATCTAGTACAGCAAACCAAGCTAGTACAGCAAACCAAGCTAGTACAGCAAACCAAGCTAGTGTATAATCAGTCTCCGACCAAGGTTTATCTAATTGCTAATATATTATAAAAAATAAATTATATTTTATTTTTTATATACTACACAATACTTAAACATTTATTAACTCAATAATTAAAGATATATATAATGAATAATACATCTATTAAAAAAAATATTTACCCCAATATGTATTTTATTGTAGGTTTTTGTATTTTTTTTGTATTTGTATATATATTTTATTGTGTTTTATTCTCGTGTGATTTATTAAGGGAACATTGTAATAAAATACATAAAACAAATTATACATTCGAACAAATAATTTATAATTGCTATACAAATTGCTTTAAACACTTGTATATATTTAAAAATAAAAGAGGTTACCAATATGTATCAAATAATGAATATCATGATGAAATATCAAATGTATCAAATAATGAATATCATGATGAAATATCAAATGTACCAAATGAACAAGGTTATGTTAATCATAATATCAAATGGAATGGTGTTAATGAAAATTTTAAAAATTCAATTTCAAGTGAAACGGAAATGATGCACTTAAGCATTCATGAAAAAAAATATCCAAATGATTCCATAAGTTATTCCAATGATGAAATTGAACAATATATATATGACAAAAAATATATACAGACTGAAACAAATATATCTAATACTATGTAATATGTTAATTAACTTAAATGATAATATATTATTATGATTGATAATATATTATTATTGATAATATATTATTATTATTATTGATAATATATTATTATTGATAATATATTAATAACTTAATTCATTAATGTTTACGATTCAAATTCCAATAAATGCATTTCCAAATACTCAGAAACAGAAAACATACTATCATTTTTTTTTAAAAATGTTGTTTTATATGAATTGTTAGATTCTTTAATTGGTACCAATACTTCTACTTCATCCTTCATTATTTTAATTCGAAATTCATTTAATTCATTTTTAAAATATTGAATAATTACACATTCTGTATTTTGACTCGTTTTTCTTATCCACCCATTTGATATGAATAATCCATCGACTAAAAATAACCCATATTCATTCACCAATGTATTATTATTTCTTTCGTTCATGTATTGATCTGTATATATTTGCTTATTACAATTCATATAACTTATAATAAATTTTTTGTTTTAAATAGATTTTATAATTCTTATTATAAACGGTTCGATTCTAGATTACCGACTCTATTGTTAAAGATATTACTATCACTAGATACACTGTTTTGGGACGATGGTATATAATTATTACCAAATGTATTTTCACTTACAATATTATTATTATTATTTACAGGATTATTATCGTTTATAATGTTATTTATAAACAATCTTATAAAATTTTGGTCAATCGTTTTATTAAAGTTTATTGAAAAATCATTTATATGTGATATAATTATTTCCAAATTATTATTTAATCTATCAAGTGAATTTAATTTTCCCCCAACAATTTCTAACGAATTCCCTAAATTTTTTAATTTCATATCATTTAATGTATTTGTTAAATTTAATAATGTATATGATATTAAAACACATATAATAATTGTTAAAAAAAAACAAATGTATAAATTATTATTACAAGCCTTTTGTATGTGTTTTTTTTTTAAACATCGTTCTTTATCTATATCAATCACATAATTGTTATTTTTAATTTCAGAAGTATCTATATTTTTTTGAGACATTTTTTGAGACATATTTTCGGACATATTTTCGGACATATTTGATGCACTATTATATACATATCTAGAAGTTGAATTTGTATTACTTATATCGTATGTAACCAATTCTATATTTTTCTTATCAAATATTAACCGAAAATCATTCATTTTATCATTTATATTTTTTTTTCTTTCCATTTACTGATATATCTTTATTATATAAACTTTCATATTTTTAACTTTATACAGCATTATTCATTATTTTATAATTCATATTTATAATTCATATTTATAATTCATATTTATAATTCATATTTATAATTCATATTCATATTTATAATTCATATTTATAATTCATATTCATATTTATAATTCATATTTATAATTCATATTCATATTTATAATTCATATTCATATTTATAATTCATATTTATAAACATATATTAGTATAAACATATAACTGTCTAGTGTAATAATGCTATTTATTGGTCCACCATTTGGAAATTATTTTGGTATGTTTCACCATTTTAATAATAAAAATAACAATTCTATATCTGTTATTCATGGTTCATTCACAAAAGATGAAAGAACAGGGCTATTTTCGCAAATCATCAAAACATTAAGATATTCGTTTAAACATAATGGATGGATTAATTGTATCGGATTAAGAAACCCTGGTATTCAATATGCCATTCAAAATAAATTGGGACAAAAAAATGATATTGTTAGTATTGCAATTAAAAAAGATACCGATATAGAATATTATAACAAACATATACCAAAAAATACAAATATTGAAATTAATATTAGTTGTCCTAATTCGACTGTACTTAATAATAATATGATTTCTACGTTTTTAAATGGAAAAAGGAAATGGTGTATTGTTAAATTATCCCCATTAGAAAAAGATGAAACTATTGATAGATTGTATAACTTGGGGTTTAGACAATTTCATTGTTGTAATACACTACCACTATATAAACAAATAAATTTAGAAAGTGTTTTTAGAGGTGGTCTCAGTGGACCATCTTTAATACCATATGTGTCTGATAAAATTCATTATATAAAACATAAATATACTGATACTATTGTTATTGCTGGTGGCGGTATCCATTCGATTGATACTGTCGATTTATATAAAAAACAAGGCGCAGACCATTTTGCCGTAAGTACCATTTGTTTTAATCCTTTGCGATTTGCATTATTTTATTATCAATATATAAACCATTTCCGTAATAAATAAATTTGTTTTATAACAAATAATATTACTCTTTTATAACAAATAATATCATCTATATAAATGATATTATTATATTTGGATAATGCCTATATTTAGATATTACTTATATATTAATATTTTTTAACCTTTTCTTTAATTTTATTAATCGTCTTTCTTTTTCTATTAAGAGAGATTTCATTTTTTGTATTTTTTTCCTCTTAACATCAATTGAGGCTATTGTTTCTTCACGCCTTTTTTTCAAATCTTTCCCTTTTTTAATCAAATATTTCACAGCACCAGTATGATGATTAAATATTGCCGAATGATTCACTGTACGCATATCGT
>Ga0257127_1000530_pt1 | contig 32946 bp, 15 predicted proteins | sample SI060_135mmetaG_FD_190152 | JGI IMG/M metagenome (GOLD analysis project Ga0257127, IMG submission 190152) | Marine microbial communities from Saanich Inlet, British Columbia, Canada - SI060_135m | ecosystem: Environmental > Aquatic > Marine > Inlet | place: Canada: British Columbia | collected... | reverse complement strand
CACGCTGGGATGGATTTTGGGATTCCGCGCGTATACTTCTTATATTATAAGTGAATTGGATTCTACAGTCAGTCAATATGTAGTGAAGTCGGGGACGAATGTGGAACTGACCGGTGATACGACCATTAGTACCAATTTGTTTAATTATTTGTTGTTGAGTTTGAACGATTATAACCAAAATCACTTGAACGATGGGTTGATTACCGTGGCCCCGCGCGATACGTTCATTCAACCGTCGTCGTATACGAATCGTACCAATTTCGTTTGTGACCCGAATACAGGTGAACTCGTTTATAATACTGCGAACGACCAACAAAGTAAGCGTTTAACACAGAACCAGATCTATTCAGTCACGCAAATCGCCAACTCGAAGAACGTGTCCAATATCATTACATCAACCGAGGTGACGGGGAACAGTTTCGGAACGGGTCCCTTTGAAAAAGACGTGTTTGGTCTGATTCCTCTGAAACTATCTGGATTGCGTAATGGCGAATCTTATGTGGAATTTGGCGGCACGTTACAAAACCAAGAACGCACGTATTTTGGTCCAGTGAACATTAAACGAATGACGGTAAAGTTGAAAACGGATAGAGGGAACGTATTGGACTTGAACGGGTCCAATTGGTCCTTTTCGTTGGTGTGTGAACAACTGTACCGCCAGAACCCGGGCAACGGTGAATAAAATCCTTCCACAATATAAGAAGTAAAATGGAAAATGGATTGAAACTCATGGATTACATTGGATTTTTCGGTCCATTCATATTGTTTTGTATATCGTTATGGAAACTCAGTACACGAGTCCCCTTTTTATATGGCTACGTGGGATTGTTTTTAGGAAGCACACTGATAAACAAACTCTTAAAAATATTGTTCAAAGAACCCCGACCTGACGGGAGTAGAACCATCGTAGACGAACCCTACCAAGGAGCGGACGCATACGGAATGCCGTCGGGACATGCGCAATCCGTATGTTTCTCGGCAACGTATTTGTATTTAGTGACCAAAAATGCTTTGTGGTTAGCATTGGAATTGTGTGTGGTTGGACTCACAATGATACAGCGTTGGAAATACAAGAACCATTCGGCAATGCAATTAGCAGTGGGCGCCTCAGTAGGCATTTTTTGGGGATATTATGGATACCAAATGATGAATACTTGGACCAAAGAAAGTGTGTTGATTCAAAAAGAGGAATAGCTAATGGAAATCGCAATACAATTACCAAATTTCCAAAATCCAAGGTTATTTATTTGGAAGATTGGTGAAATGTATACTATACCAAATTAATAAATTCGTATATGAAAAATATAACCCTGAAAATAAGAACACTTCCAAAAAAATAATTTAGAAAAAATTATATATCATTCTATAATATATAATTAGAGATGGCATCGTGGTTATCAGATGCAAGTGCGAATAGGCATATTAAAACGTATGTGAAAGATTTTCTGGATCTCAGTGGAAATTTGACGGTGCGAAACACAAACGGTTATGATTGGAACAATTACGGACAGGTCTTATCGGGGAATTATGAAGGTGATGATAATGTGTTTTTTGGCATAGGTGTGGGCATGGATGTATCTGGATTGACGATTGTTGTTGGTGCAAATAGGCAAGATGGAAATAATATTTCCAATGGTGGTGCCGTAACAGTGTATCGTTATGATACAACTGCGGGAATATGGTATCAATTGGGAAACCTTATTACAGGTGAATCCAACAACAACGAATTTGGTTACGATGTAGACATTAACGACGCAGGAACTCGTATTATGGCGACTGATGCTGATGCTAATTTTGTGAATGTGTATGATTATAATAGTGGAACAAATACGTGGGATAAACAATTGAATCTTACAACATCTGCTGACGGTATAGATGTAGACCGCTATGCCGGAAGAATCAGTGGAGATGGAAATACCATTGTGTTTAGTGCATATGCAAACAATAACTACACAGGAAAACAATATGTATACAGAAACACATCTGGAACCACTTGGACAAAGATTGCTGAATTTACTGGTTCACATGCTCAGGCATATGGTGGCATAGGTCCATCCATTAGTTATGATGGAAACAGAATGGCGTTTTGTGAAAAAGATTATAATTTTGATGCAAATGGGAATTCGGTTGAGGACCTTGGTCGCATAGGAATATATGATTATTCTGGAATTGGAGCTACATGGAATCTAGTTGGCGACCATATTTATGGAGAGAATACTGGAGATAGAGCAATGGATTCGTCTGATTTTTCCAAAGATGGTTCTATAGTTGCATTTGCTAGTGATTATATGTCGTACATAAAAGTCTACCAATATGACGCGATAGTGACTGGTTCTTGGAAACAACTGGGAACAATCATTAAATTGCCAAGTAATGCGGTCGCGACAGGAGGCGCTCCTCGCCTTTCTGATGATGGTACTGTTCTACTTGTATCCCAGGCGGGAGACGATACAGCAGGAGCAAATAACGGAGCATTGTATATATACAAATATATTAACGGTGATTGGGTAAAACAAGGGTCCACATTATATGGTTTATATACAGGTTCACAACTGGGCACTTCTTATGGCGGTGGAACAGCAATGAGCGGTGACGGTTCCAAGATTGTTGCTGGTGGCATATATGCAGATGTAAACGACGGCGATTCAGGTTACGTCCAAGCCTTCCAATGGTCCCAGAAAGCGTACGAGAAACCCATTATGGATATCAGTGGTGGAACCATGACCGTCTGGGGCGGTGCGGAAGAAAATCCGGATAATTGGGACGTGACCAACGTTACTGAGTTTAGTGATGGCACTGCCCAATATGGTTCTGACATAGAGTTCAATGCAAATGGAACGATTATGGTTGTTGGTGAATATGGTTATGATAGTAACTCAGGACGTATACATGTATACCAATATAGAAATGGAATTTGGTCAAAAATGGGGTCCGATGTTGCCGATAGTATTATTGGTCATGAGGGTTTCTCTGTTAGTATGAACGATAGTGGTTTGATTATTGGTTCTGGAGGTTTATCTGCAATAGCGATTGTATGGGAATTTATCAATGGCGATTGGTCTGTGAAAGGAGGTGAAATAGTAAATAATAACATCTCCTCACTAGGTCATCGTGGATCAAGTCTCAATGGTGAAGGAAATATTGTAGCATGGATAGGAAATGATGGGGCGGCAATATACCAATATAATTCTGGTACTGATAGTTGGGACCAATTGGGAAGTGATTTTACTGGTCTTACCCACAATGATGGTCGTAAGTGTATTTCTTTGAATCAAGCAGGCAACATTGTTGCATTTGGAGACCCTGGTTATGATTCACCATCTACTGATGCTGGAAGAGTCGGTATTTTCCAATATAATTCTGGTACTAATAGTTGGGACCAGTTGGGAGATTGGATAACAGCACCTTCTACTACTAGCGGTGGTAGCGGCGATCACTATGGACAAACAGTATCATTGTCGAGTGATGGATATATTGTGGCATTTGGGACGACTATAGGTACCGGTGCTACTGCTGATTTTCACGCACGTATTTTTCAATACGTTCCTTCAGTAGGACAATGGATGCCACGTAGTCCAGATGTGCAAAACGATCATGTTACTACAGCAGCAGGTTCTGGTGCTTATGTCGGGAACTTTGTAGCACTTAGCGGTGATGGAAATACATTGATTGTTAACGACCAAAACGCACAGACAGTTTCGGGAGTATACGGCGGTGCGGTCCATGTATTGAAATATATAAATGGAATGTATAAATGGGTAACTCGTCTGGATGGTCCGACTGCTGTTAGTTATTATCTGGGTGCAGATGCAGTAGCTATCTCTAGAGATGGAACACGAGTTGGTGGTAGTAGATTGCAAAGCAATTTTGTACGTATAGGTGACATTGTCAACGTCCCTGCACTGAAGATTGAGGAGGATGGCAGTATGACTATGGGTCGCAGTATGACGATTCAAGAAGACGGAAAGATTGGAATGGGGAGTACTAATATATTCAGCGCATATAGCAACGCAGTCAATATAGACGCAGTCAATACAGCGAGTAATGATGCTTTAGGAGTGAGAAGTTCCAATGATGCTTATAATATTATCAATTTTTTCAATATTTCAGACGCTTACAGGGGGGGTATAGCAGGCGTAAATAGTTCTTCTATTCAATACCTTACTACAAGTGATAGAAGACTCAAAACGGACATAACTACACTACAAGATGGACTTGCGAAAGTTATGAAGTTGAAACCTCGCTCTTACAGATGGAAAGAGAATGGTGAATTAGCAGATGGGTTTGTATCACAAGAAGTATTTGAGGTTTTTCCACATTTTATACCTAACAGTCGTTTTAAATGTGATATTTCTCAAAATGAAGTATATCACGGAGAACTATGTTCTTGTTGTAATATTGAAACGAAGTCAACCGGGGAAGATTTTATCTTTGGATTGGATTATTCAACTTTTACTCCGTATCTTTGTAAAGCAATTCAAGAGCAACAGACACTTATTGAAGCAGAAAAAACAAAGACGTCATCATTGGAAACACAAATGGCGGATGTTCTATCAAGATTATCTGCATTGGAATCAGCATAAACACAAACTCAATAACCCTACAAAAAAAATAATTCATATAAATCCTTACCATAAATGAAAACAAAACGCCAAAAAAACAATCAATCATAACAAACATTTAGAAAAGGAGACCACAAAAAAATAATCGTTTCAAATGACAACGATTATTTTTGAAAACAGCAAAATATCTAAAAAGAGTATACAGGAAAAAATAAAAAATGAGTCAATGGTTTGATCAATCGAATAATGCGAATAAATTGCGTCAGTCCTACGTGAAAGGTTTTTTGGATGTGAGTGGTGGTGGTGTATACATTCGCAGTGACAATTCACTTAATTTATATACAACAGATGAGGGAGTGATCCCTGCGTTCGGTATGGATGCGGTGAATTACAGAGTAAAAGGAAAAGGTCACGAGACCGACCCATCGGGTGCTGAATATACAGATGTATCCATGAACAAACTTGCGTATTTACATGATTTATCGGATAATGTGCAAGACCAACTCGACCCGCTAATTGAAAAAACCAAATACATATACAGTGATGGCAGCGACAATCAGACGGTGCTTCAATTAAACGGTTCGGACCCGGAGAACAAAGAACTGGTGGTATGGGGAAACATCGTTCCGGGCGAGGCGGAAGCATACAACATTGGTTCTGCGGAAAAACCGTTTGATTCTATTTTCTTGAAAAACAACACGATTTATTTTGATACGGTGACTGGTGGGGATACGGATCCCGCTGGTGCGATGTCGTTCAATGCGGATACGGGACTATTGGATATTTCATACAATGGCACATTCGGTACTACGGTGCTTTCTTATAATAACAAGGTGGGTCTAAACATTGCCGATCATACGAGTCCTACCGCGGAACTGGATTTGTCTGGTACACTGAAAGTGAACGGACAAGTGATTGTGGAAACTGGCGATATTTCGCTGAACGACAATCTGTTTGTGGGCGGCGATGCGTCGTTAAATAGCAAACTAACTGTCCAAGGAGCAGCCATGTTGGATTCAACTCTGGATGTTTCTGATAATGCTACGTTCAACTCTATTTTGACGGTCCATGGCGACACGATTCTGAACAGTCAACTAGATGTCCTAGGTGCGACGTCATTGCTTTCCACATTAAGTGTGGGTCAAGACGCATCATTGAACGCGAACTTGTATGTGATCGGCGATGTGTCTCTCAATAGCAAACTGTATGTGAAAGACGCGACCATGTTAGATTCCACATTGAATGTGATAGACGCGACCATTTTAGGATCGACATTAGAAGTGCAACATGACGCTTCGTTGAATACCAATCTACGTGTGGGTGGGGACGCTTCTTTCAATAAAAATCTATATGTGGACGGGGAAACCGTGTTGAATGCGGATGTATCCTTGAACAGCAACTTAGATATCGGAGGAAATTTGGTCATCAAGGGAAATTTGTCGGTATTCCAAACGCGCGAAACCGAGACAATTTATACCAAGATTAACAATTATGAAATCATTATCAGCCAAGATTTGTCGTTGAATGGTGAGTTGTTTGTTAGCGGCGATGCGTCGTTGAATGCTGGTTTGATGGTTATGGGAGATGCGTCGTTCAACGGCAAACTCAGTGTGGCGGGAGATGTATCTTTGAACAGTACGCTTCAAGTGGGCGAAAATTTCAATCAATATACCGGATTTCTGGTACAATACTAGATAACACCATTTTAGCGTTCTTTTTTTCAATCGAAATATAGGAAATTGAAAAGAAAATACACCACTTTATTATATGAGCAGTGAATACCTATATAATAACCCGAGAATATGACCAAGACGCGAAGCCAAACCAAGAGATTTGATAAAGAAACCACCAAAGCGCTGGAATTAGAAAACATGTACGATATTGTATCATCGTTGTCTAGTTTGTGCGGTGAGAAAAACCAACATTTACTGGATCGATTGGTAAACCAGATAATGCGTTTGCGTGATTCGGAGATAAGTTGGATGGGAATGTGCGATGAATTAGAAGAGTTGTATGAAATGCGTGGACGAATGTTGAATAAATACGGAGCGGATGTACATGTAGAAAGTATGGATTGTCATTGTTCTCTATGTGATAAGAAGTAATAAAACGACAAAAAGCATGTATATAATGTATTTTTTATGTGCGTACGCGTTGATTTCATAATTAGTGATAACATGTTTATCTAATTATGAAAATATGAATTTACAATTTACAATTTACAATTTACAATATTGTTGAAATGATGAAACTTAGAACTGGGCGAGAAGAGAAGAGGAAGACATATCACCACCTCCACCAACATCACCAATAATGGCAGCAGCGGGAATAGAGTCATCTGGATATTGCGCATAAAAGTTACCGCAAATATCAACACGACTGCTATTGAAAGATACATCACCGTTAACCGTCAATGTGGAATCCATAATAGTAGCACCGTTAACCGTCAATGTGGAATCCATAATAGTAGCACCGCTAATATCCATTGTGGAGCCAATAGTGGTCGCGCCGCTAACATTCATGTTTCCGTTCAATGACATATCATTGGTAATAATGACTTCGTAGTTGTTGACTGTGGTATTAATAGACACCGTATTCGTAGTCTGGAAGACTGCCAAGTTACCTTGAATCGTTAAATCGCCATTGAGAGACAAATCGCCACCAACAAACAGATTGGAGTTCATGGATGCGTCGCCGTGAAGTATCAAATCAGAGTTGAGAGTGGCATTATCGGCCACATTGAGAGTGGAATTCAAGGATGCGTCGCCGTGAAGTACCAAAACAGAGTTGAAAGTGGCATTATCAGACACATCCATACCAGAGTTGAAGGATGCGTCGCCGTGGACCATCAAATGAGAGTTGAAAATGACATTATCGGAAACATCCATACCAGAGTTGAAGGAGGCGTCGCCGTGGACCATCAAATGAGAGTTGAAAATGACATTATCGGAAACATCAAGCGTATAATTCAATGTGGTTGCTCCAGACACATCAAACGTGGAGTTGAAGGAGGTTGTGCCGTCAACATCCAAAGTGGAACGTAATGTGGTGCTACGTCCGACCGCAAGATGGAAGTTCAGAGAAATATCCGAATTGCGCTGTAGAGCAGCAACATCTGAAATAACATTGGAAGTGCGCATGATGTAAATCATCACATAGTAAGGCATAGAGTAACTGGCGTCAATAACGGGTGTTCCTCCCAATAAGTATTCGCTAATGTCCTCGTTCTCAAATTGGTATTGGTATGCGGGTAGGTCACCATCTTCAATGACGAAGGAACCGCCTGAATTATCGACCTGATTAAGATGAGAGTTACTTGCATCGTAACCAATGACGAATTTACCACGTAAATCAGGAGTGACCAGGTCATTCACAGTGCGGCCATCACAAATAGTGTAACCAGGAGGAATGATAGACGCATTGTTCCAGATGATAATACCGCCAATAGGAGTATATTCAACATGATAAAATGGTTCTTCAAGAGAGCTGTTAGGAATACTGGCGTAAACATAGTTGGCAGACAAATCACCTTTAATCTCGACATCATCAGTTACTACCATTGTTCCACTCACATCTAAGTTAGCAGTGGCAGTGCTACTTGCTTTGCCGATAGCAACCTTACCGTCAGACACAGCAAGAATGTCTTGCGACTGTTCTTCTTCTCCTTCTCCACTTTGAATCTTCAGACCTCCTTCTTGGAAAGAAAGAGCACCGCTATCAGTGCCGGCAAAGTGGATAGTATTGTTGCTTACATAGAGACCACCGAAAGGTTTGTCGGCGGAACCAAGGTTAATCACATTGCCCGTAGTAGGCAAGATGTCTCCAGACACAGTCAACACACCATTAACCTTCATGGTATCCACTTCCAAGTTATCCGAGATGGTCGCGTTGCCTCCGATATATACGTCCTTGTTGAAAGAAGCATCGCCGCTAACAATCATATCACCGTTCAACGATAAATCATTGGTAATAATGACTTCGTAGTTGTTGACGGTAGTGTTAATCGCCATGGTATTCGTAGTCTGGAAGACTGCCAAGTTACCTTGAATCGTGAGGTCACCATTCAGAGACAAATCACCACCAACGAAAAGGTTGGAGTTCAGGGAAGCATCTCCATCCACCACCAATGTAGACTCCATATTGGCTGTGCCCATCACATTTATACCATTATTGAAAGAAGCATCACCATCGGAGTCAATAATCATACGCTCAGTTCCAGCAGTATAGAACTGAAGTTGGTCATTGTCTGCTCCTGCGCTGGTCTCGGCAGTAATATACGTATCTTGGTCAACATCCTTCACGCCTCCTAAGGAACCCCATGCTTGTCCAGCGCCGAAACCTTCAAATTGGTCTTGTTCAGAGTTATAACGGATAAGACCCTTGTAAGAAGCATCTGCGTCGTTCTGAACTGGGCGGTCGGAATTATTGCCCTTGGGAAGACGAATCGCGTTAGTAGCATTGATATCCAAGACAATATCGTCATTCGGAGAAGAATTAATGCCCATACTTCCAGATAAATACATACCGGAATTGAAAGAAACGTCGCCGGCAACCGCCAAATTGGCATTCAATGAAATATCATTTTCAGTGTCTACAGTTGCACCACCAAGAAGAGCAGAAACAGGAATGGAGTAGTCAGGATATTGGGCATAGAAGTTTCCACACACATCTACACTTCCACTGAAAGTAGACGCACCAGTGACATCCAATGTGGAACTTAATGTTGCTGCCTTAGCAACACTTAAAGTAGAACTTAACGTGGTTGCATCAGTGACATCGAATGTACCTCCCACAGTGGCGTTGTTAGTCACTCCCACACTTGCCAAGGTAGATGCGCCAGTGACACCGAGAGTACCTCCGACAGTGGCGTTGTTAGTCACTCCCACACTATCCAATGTAGAAGCACCAGTGACACCGAATGTGCCTCCGACAGTGGCGTTGTTAGTCACTCCCACACTATCCAGTGTAGAAGCGCCAGTGACACCGAGAGTACCTCCGACGGTGGCGTTGTTAGTAACACCCACACTTGCCAAGGTAGAAGCGCCAGTGACACCGAATGTGCCTCCAACCGTGGCGTTGCTGGTCACTCCGAGAGTGCCTCCCACAGTAGCATTGTTGGTAACACCCACACTATCCAAAGTAGACGCGCCAGTGACACCGAAGGTGCCTCCGACAGTCGCATTGCTGGTGACTCCAAGAGTACCTCCCACAGTGGCATTGCTAGTGACACCGAATGTGCCTCCGACAGTCGCATTGCTAGTGACTCCCAAAGTGCCTCCCACGGTAGCATTATTGGTAACATCAACACTATCTAAGGTAGAAGCACCAGTGACTCCGAGAGTGCCTCCCACGGTAGCATTGTTGGTCACTCCCACACTATCCAAGGTAGAAGCACCAGTGACTCCCAAAGTGCCTCCCACAGTAGCATTGCTGGTCACTCCAAGAGTGCCTCCGACAGTGGCGTTGCTGGTGACTCCCACACTCGCAAGAGTAGTCGCACCAGATACTCCAAGAGTGGAACTTAATGTGGTTGCCTTCGCAACATTCAAACTGGAACTCAATGTGGTAGCACCGGTCACACCAAGAGTGCCTCCCATAGTAGCATCACCAGTGACCCCGATAGTGCCTCCGACAGTGGCATTGCTTGTCACTCCAACACTTGCTAAGGTAGAAGCACCAGTGACACCGAGAGTGCCTCCGACAGTGGCATTGCTGGTCACTCCAAGAGTGCCTCCCACAGTGGCATTGTTAGTCACTCCCACACTATCCAAGGTAGAAGCACCGGTCACACCAAGAGTGCCTCCGACAGTGGCATTGTTGGTCACTCCCACACTATCCAAGGTAGAAGCACCAGTGACTCCGAGAGTGCCTCCCACAGTGGCGTTGCTGGTCACTCCAAGAGTGCCTCCGACCGTGGCGTTGTTGGTGACTCCGACACTTGCCAAGGTAGACGCGCCGGATACACTCAGGTCAGCACTTAAAGTAGCATCTCCAGTGACTCCAAGGGTGGAACTCAACGTGGTTGCCTTCGAAACATTCAGACTCGAAGTTAGACTCGTTGCTCCAGAGACAGTAGTATCACCGGTGACTCCAAGAGTGCCTCCGACAGTGGCATCACCAGTGACTCCTAATGTGGAATCCATGGTAGCAGCACCGGCAACGGAAAGAGCAGCATTCATAGTAGCATCAGCATTAGTAAACAATTTACCATTGAAAGATGCATCTCCACTCACAAACATATCACCATTCAAAGACAAGTCGTTCGTGATAATCACCTCGTAGTTGTTGATAGTCGTATTCATCACACTTTGAGATTCGCGGACCTGTAATGTTCCGTCGAGGATAAAATCGCCGGCCAAGTTCAGGTTGGAGTTCAAAGAAACATCACCATCCACGATTAATGTGGAAGCAAGAGTAGTTGTCTTGGAAACGTCCAAGGTAGAACTCATGGTAGCAGCCTTGGCAACGTCTAAGGTAGAACTCATGGTAGCAGCCTCGGCAACGTTTAAGGTAGAACTCATGGTAGCAGCCTCGGTAACTCCAAGAGCACCACTTAAAGTAGCATCACCAGTGACACCGAGAGTGCCTCCGACAGTGGCATTGTTGGTGACTCCCACACTTGCCAAGGTAGATGCGCCAGTGACACCGAGAGTGCCTCCCACAGTGGCGTTGTTGGTGACTCCAACACTATCCAAGGTAGAAGCGCCGGTGACGCCAAGAGTGCCTCCGACAGTGGCATCGTTGGTCACACCCACACTTGCCAAGGTAGAAGCGCCAGTCACCCCGAGAGTGCCTCCCACAGTGGCGTTGTTGGTGACTCCAACACTATCCAAGGTAGAAGCGCCGGTGACGCCAAGAGTGCCTCCGACAGTGGCATCGTTGGTCACACCCACACTTGCCAAGGTAGAAGCACCAGTGACACCGAATGTGCCTCCGACAGTGGCATTGTTGGTCACTCCAACACTTGCCAAGGTAGATGCACCAGTCACACCGAGAGTGCCTCCCACAGTGGCATTGCTGGTCACTCCAAGAGTGCCTCCGACAGTAGCATTGTTAGTCACTCCCACACTATCCAAGGTAGAAGCACCGGTGACACCGAATGTGCCTCCGACAGTCGTATTGCTGGTCACACCGAGAGTGCCTCCGACAGTGGCATTACTGGTCACTCCAAGAGTGCCTCCGACAGTAGCATTGTTGGTAACATCAACACTATCCAAGGTAGAAGCACCGGTGACGCCAAGAGTGCCTCCGACAGTAGCATTGTTGGTGACTCCCACACTGGCCAAGGTAGAAGCGCCAGTGACACCGAGAGTGCCTCCCACAGTAGCATTGTTGGTGACTCCCACACTTGCCAAGGTAGAAGCGCCAGTGACGCCAAGAGTGCCTCCCACAGTGGCATTGCTGGTCACTCCAAGAGTGCCTCCCACAGTGGCATTGTTAGTCACTCCCACACTATCCAGTGTAGAAGCACCGGTGACCCCGAGAGTGCCTCCGACGGTGGCATTGTTAGTCACTCCCACACTTGCTAAGGTAGAAGCACCAGTGACTCCGAATGTGCCTCCCACAGTGGCATTGTTAGTCACACCCACACTAGCCAATGTGGACGCTCCAGTGACTGCCAAAGTGGAAGCAAGAGTAGCAGCACCAGTGACGCCCAAAGTGGAAGCAAGACTAGTAGTACCAGAAACAGCGAATGTTCCGGAAATATCCAATGTCTCACTCGCAGTTGAACTGTCCTTTCCAAGACCCACATTACCGTCCACCGCAGAAACCAAGGTTTGTGTAATGCTATCATCACCAACCAGTTCCAAAGTTCCTCCAGCTAAAGACAAAGTACCTGCGTCACTCGAATCGGTACTCTCGAAGTAAATTGTACTGTTACTGAGATATAATGAACCGAATGGCTTTTCAACAGAACCTAAATTGATAGAATGTGCGGTCGTAGGAATAATATCGCCATTGATAATGGTTGTTCCATCTATATAGACATTGTTAAATGACGTATCACTTGTAACCGATAATCTTGCCAAGGTAGTATCACCTGTAACGCCTAATGCAGACAATGTAGTATCGCCGGTGACGCCAAGAGTGCCTCCGACAGTGGCATTGTTAGTCACACCCACACTATCCAAAGTAGAAGCGCCAGTGACTCCGAGAGTACCTCCCACAGTGGCATTGTTGGTCACCCCGACACTTGCTAAGGTAGAAGCGCCAGTGACTCCGAGAGTACCTCCGATAGTTGCGTTTTCGTCGAATGTAGCAGTTCCAGTCACTCCAAGAGTGCCTCCAACAGTAGCATTACTAGTGACACCAAGAGTGCCTCCAACAGTAGCATTACTAGTGACACCAAGAGTACCTCCAACAGTGGCATTGTTGGTGACTCCCACACTTGCTAAGGTAGACGCACCGGATACACTTAAAGCGGCACTTAATGTAGCATCTCCAGTGACTCCAAGAGTCCCGCCAACAGTGGCGTTGTTGGTCACTCCCACACTATCCAGTGTAGAAGCGCCAGTGACACCGAGAGTGCCTCCGACAGTGGCATTGTTGGTGACTCCCACACTATCCAAGGTAGAAGCACCAGTGACACCAAATGTGCCTCCAACCGTGGCGTTGTTGGTGACGCCCACACTATCCAAAGTAGAAGCACCGGATACACTTAAAGCGGCACTTAAGGTAGCATCTCCAGTGACTCCGAGAGTCCCGCCAACAGTGGCGTTGTTGGTGACGCCCACACTATCCAAGGTAGAAGCGCCGGTGACGCCGAGAGTGCCTCCGACAGTGGCATTACTAGTGACTCCCACACTTGCTAAGGTAGAAGCACCAGATACACTTAAAGCAGCACTTAAGGTAGCATCTCCAGTGACTCCGATAGTACCTCCCACGGTAGCATCGTTAGTCACTCCCACACTATCCAAGGTAGAAGCGCCAGTGACACCAAGAGTACCTCCAACAGTAGCGTTGTTGGTGACTCCCACACTCGCCAAGGTAGACGCGCCAGCGACATCCAAAGTGGAACTTAATGTGGCAGCCTTTCCAACAGTCAATGTGGAATCCATGCTAGCAGCACCAGCAACGGAAAGAGCAGCATTCATAGTAGCGTCAGCATCCGCAAATAATTTACCATTGAAAGAAGCATCCCCGCTCACAAACATATCACCATTCAACGAAAGGTCGTTCGTGATAATCACCTCGTAGTTGTTGATAGTCGTATTCATCACACTCTGTGATTCGCGAACTTGTAATGTTCCATCGAGGATAAAATCGCCAGCCAAGTTCAAGTTAGCGTTCAAAGAAACATCACCGTCCACCACCAATGTGGAAGCAAGAGTAGTTGTCTTGGAAACGTCTAAGGTAGAACTCATGGTAGCAGCCTTGGCAACGTCTAAGGTAGAACTCATAGTAGCAGCCTCGGCAACGTTTAATGTAGAACTCATGGTAGCAGCCTTGGTAACGTCTAAGGTAGAACTCATGGTAGCAGCCTCGGCAACTCCGAGAGTGCCTCCCACGGTGGCGTTGTTGGTGACTCCCACACTGGCCAAGGTAGAAGCACCAGATACACTTAAAGCAGCACTTAACGTAGCGTCTCCAGTGACACCAAGAGTGCCTCCGACAGTAGCGTTGTTGGTCACGCCCACACTATCCAAGGTCGAAGCACCAGTGACGCCGAATGTACCTCCGACAGTTGCATTGTTGGTGACTCCCACACTTGCCAAGGTAGAAGCACCAGTGACACCGAATGTACCTCCGACAGTTGCATTGTTGGTGACTCCCACACTATCCAAGGTAGAAGCACCAGTGACACCGAATGTACCTCCGACGGTAGCATTGCTGGTCACGCCAAGAGTCCCGCCAACAGTGGCATTGTTGGTGACTCCAACACTTGCCAAGGTAGAAGCGCCAGTGACTCCAAGAGTGCCTCCGACAGTGGCATTGTTGGTGACTCCCACACTTGCCAAGGTAGACGCACCAGTGACACTTAAAGCGGCACTTAAAGTAGCATCTCCAGTGACGCCAAGAGTGCCTCCGACGGTGGCGTTGTTGGTCACTCCCACACTATCCAATGTAGAAGCACCAGTGACATCGAATGTGCCTCCCACAGTGGCATTGTTGGTGACTCCCACACTGGCCAAGGTAGAAGCCCCGGTGACTCCGAGAGTACCTCCGACAGTGGCATTGTTAGTCACGCCCACACTATCCAAGGTAGAAGCCCCAGTGACACCGAATGTACCTCCGACAGTAGCATTACTCGTAACGCCAAGAGTGCCTCCAACAGTAGCATTGCTGGTCACTCCCACACTTGCTAAGGTAGAAGCACCGGTCACACCGAGAGTGCCTCCGACAGTGGCATTGTTGGTCACACCCACACTATCCAAGGTAGAAGCACCAGTGACACTTAAAGCGGCACTTAAAGTGGCATCTCCAGTGACTCCGATAGTACCTCCCACGGTGGCGTTGTTGGTGACTCCCACACTATCCAAGGTAGAAGCGCCAGTGACTCCGAGAGTGCCTCCCACGGTAGCATTGTTGGTGACTCCCACACTGGCCAAGGTAGAAGCGCCAGTGACTCCAAGAGTGCCTCCCACAGTTGCGTTGTTGGTCACTCCAACACTGGTCAATGTAGTAGCACCAGCATCTAATGTAGAACTCAACGTAGTCGCATGAGCAACATTTAATGTTGAATTCAATGAAGCAGCGCCGGCAACATAGACACCAGCAAAAGAAGCATCGCTCGAAACTAACAAAGTTGTATTGGTGGTAGCCCCTGTAACAGATAGATCACCACCCACAGTAGAAGCACCTGTGACGCCGAGAGTGCCTCCGACAGTAGCATTGCTGGTCACGCCGAGAGTGCCTCCGACAGTAGCATCACCAGTGACACCGAGAGTGCTGGTTATATTAGCAGAACTCATAGTGGATGTGCCAGTGACGTTCAATGTGGAAGATAGCGTAGCAGCACCAGTTACGCCCAAAGTGGAAGCAAGAGTAGCAGCACCAGTGACGCCCAAAGTGGAAGCAAGACTAGTAGCACCAGAAATAGCAGTTGTTCCAGAAATATCCAATGTCTCGCTCGCAGTTGAACTTCCCTTACCAAGACCCACATTACCATTTATTGCGGAAACCAAGGTTTGTGTAAGGTTATCATCACCAATCAGTTCCAAAGTTCCCCCTGTTAAAGACAAAGTACCAGCGTCGCTCGAATCGGTACTCTCAAAGTGAATTGTACTATTACTGAGATATAATGAACCGAATGGCTTTTCAACAGAACCTAAATTGATAGAATGCGCGGTCGTAGGAATAATATCGCCATTGATAATAGTCGTTCCATTTACATAGATATTGTTAAATGACGTATCATTTGTAACCGACAATCTTGCCAAGGTAGTATCGCCGGCCACATCCAAAGTGGAAGACAAGGTGGTCGCCTTCGCAACATCCAAGGTGGAAGACAAGGTGGCTGCCTCACTAACTCCCAAAGTGGAAGACAAAGTAGTCGCCTTCGCAACATCCAAGGTGGAAGACAAGGTGGCTGCCTCACTAACTCCCAAAGTGGAAGACAAGGTGGTCGCATTCGCAACATCCAAGGTGGAAGATAAGGTGGTCGCCTTCGCAACATCCAAGGTGGAAGACAAGGTGGCTGCCTCACTAACCCCCAAAGTGGAAGACAAGGTGGTAGCACCAGCAACAGATAAACCGGCACTTAATGTAGCGTTATCACTTGCCGTGAATGTTCCATTGACATCTGCACTTCCACTAATGGACATATCGCCATTCAAAGATAAATCATTGGTAATAATGACCTCGTAGTTGTTGATAGTCGTATTCATGATAGATTGTGATTCGCGGACTTGTAAAGTTCCATCCATTATCAAATCACCTGCCAAATGCAAGTCAGCGTTCAATGAAGCATCGCCATTTACAACCAATGTGGATGCCATTGTAGCAATTCCAGTCACGCCCAAAGTGGAATCCATTGTTGTTGCGCCACCCACGGAAAGAGCAGTGTTCAACGATACATCATTTTGAACTTCCAATGTAGATTCGAGTGTGGTTGCCTTAGCAACATCCAATGTGGAAGACAGAGTGGTTGCTTCAGTGACTCCTAATGTGGAAGACAGAGTAGCAGCCTTAGCAACATCCAATGTGGAAGACAGAGTGGTTGCCTCACTAACCCCCAAGGTGGAAGACAGAGTAGCAGCCTTAGCAACATCCAATGTGGAAGACAGAGTGGTTGCTTCAGTGACTCCTAATGTGGAAGATAGAGTAGTAGCCTTAGCAACATCCAATGTGGAAGACAAGGTGGCTGCCTCACTAACCCCCAAGGTGGAAGAAAGAGTAGTAGCCTTAGCAACATCCAAGGTGGAACTCAATGTGGCAGCATCAGTGACTCCCAAGGTGGAAGATAGAGTAGCAGCACCAGTGACTCCCAAGGTGGAAGATAGAGTAGCAGCACCAGTGATTCCTAACGTGGAAGATAGAGTAGCAGCACCAGTGACTCCTAACGTGGAAGATAGAGTAGCAGCGCCAGTGACTCCTAACGTGGAAGATAGAGTGGTTGCCTTAGCAACTGCTAATGTAGAGTCCATCGAGGCAGCGCCAGTGACTCCTAAGGTGGAACTCATCGTCGCAGCACCAGTGACTCCCAAAGTGGAAGATAGAGTCGCAGCTCCAGTGACTCCCAATGTAGAACTCATAGTAGCAGCTCCAGTGACTCCCAATGTGGAACTCATAGTTGCGGCCTTGGTCACATCCAATGTGGAACTCATAGTGGTCGGTCCAGTGACTCCGAGAGCAGCACCCATAGTAGCATCTCCGGTAACAGCCAATGTGGAACTCATAGTAGCAGCACCAGTGACTCCCAAAGCAGCACCCATAGTAGCATCTCCAGACACACCTAAGGTGGAACTCATAGTAGCCGCCTTAGTAACGTCCAAAGTGGAAGACAGAGTAGTCGCATTAGCAACTCCCAATGTGGAACTTAATGTGGTAGCACCAGTGACTCCCAAAGCAGCACCCATAGTAGCATCTCCAGACACACCTAAGGTGGAAGAAAGAGTAGTCGCCTTAGCAACATCTAAAGTGGAACTTAATGTAGTAGCATCGGTCACTCCTAAGGTGGAACTTAATGTAGTAGCATCAGACACAGCCAATGTGGAACTTAAAGTGGCCGCACCAGTCACTCCAAGAGCAGCGCTCATGGTAGCATCTCCGGTAACAGCCAAAGTGGAACTTAAAGTTGCGGCCTTAGCAACAGCCAAAGTGGAACTTAAAGTTGCCGCATCACTAACTCCCAAAGTGGAACTTAAAGTTGCTGCACCAGTCACTCCAAGAGCAGCACTCATGGTAGCATCTCCGGTAACAGCTAATGTGGAACTTAAAGTTGCGGCCTTAGCAACATCCAAAGTAGAACTTAATGTAGCAGCATCAGACACAGCAAGAGTGGAACTCAACGTGGTAGCATCAGACACAGCAAGAGTGGAACTCAACGTGGTAGCATCAGACACAGCAAGAGTGGAACTCAACGTGGCTGCCTTAGCAACACTCAAAGTGGAACTCAACGTGGTAGCATCAGACACAGCAAGAGTGGAACTTAACGTGGTTGCCTTCGCCACATCCAAAGTGGAGTTGAGTTCAGTTTCTCCATCAATTCTCGCCTTTCCACTAACATAAATATATGAAAATGAAGCATCTCCGCCAACCGACAAATTGGCATTCAAAGAAATATCATTCTCTGTATCGACGGTTGCTCCACCTAAAAGTGCAGAGACGGGAATAGATTCGTTGGGATATTGTGCGTAGAAATTACCGCACACATCTACACTGCCATCAAATGTAGCTTGGTCCTTGACATATAATTTACTATTCAATGACACATCTCCACTAGCAAAGAATTCACCATTCAAAGATAAATCATTGGTAATAATGACCTCGTAGTTGTTGATAGTGGTATTGATAATGCTTTGTGATTCGCGTACCTGTAATGTTCCATCCATCACTAAATTACCAGCAATGGCGAGGTCCGAATTCAAAGACAAATCGCCCGCTGCGTTGATCACCATACGCTCAGAACCAGCAGTGTAGAATTTGAGTTGGTCATTGTCCGCACCAGCACTAGTCTCGGCGCTGATATAAGTATCTTGGTCAACATCCTTGACTCCACCAAGAGACCCCCACGCATCTCCGGCACCGAATCCTTCGAATTGGTCTTGCTCAGCATTATAACGGATAATACCCTTGTAAGAAGAATCAGCGCCATTTTGGACTGGGCGTTGAGCATTGGTGCCCTTGGGAAGACGAATCGCATTGGAAGCACTAATATCTAAAGCAATCTCGGTGGTAGGTGTAGTGTTAATACCCATGTTTCCAGAAACAGATAGAGTAGAACTTAACGTAGCAGCCTTCGCAACATCCAAAGTAGAACTTAACGTGGTTGCTTCAGTGACTGCTAAGGTAGAACTTAACGTGGCCGCCTTAGTCACATCTAAGGTAGAACTTAATGTGGTAGCATCAGTGACTGCTAAGGTAGAACTTAATGTGGTAGCATCAGTGACTGCTAAGGTAGAACTCAATGTGGTAGCATCAGTGACTGCTAAGGTAGAACTTAATGTGGTAGCTTCAGTGACTGCTAAGGTAGAACTTAATGTGGTAGCATCAGTGACTGCTAAGGTAGAACTTAATGTGGTTGCATCGGCAACACTTAATGTGGAACTAAGAGTGGTAGCATCAGTGACTCCCAAAGTGGAACTCAACGTTGCTGCCTTAGCAACACTTAATGTAGAACTAAGAGTGGTAGCATCAGTGACTGCTAAGGTAGAACTAAGAGTGGTAGCATCAGTGACGGCTAAGGTAGATTTCAAAGCAGCAGCACCATCTAACGATAAACCGGAATTAAAAGATACATCACTGGTGGCGATAATCGTACCAGATACATCAAGTTGTCCAGAAGCAAGTGAACTTGCTTTACCAATAGCAACTTTATTATCGGAGACTGAAAGTAATTGTTGAACTTCACCTACTTCTTCACCTTCTGGTGCTGCCGATTGAACCTCTAATCCGCCACCAGAAAAAGACAGCGCACCGGCGTCTGTTCCTGCACCGGCGAAGTGAATGGTGTTGTTACTAATAAAAAGACCACCAAAAGGTCTTTCGGCAGAACCCAGACTATATGTGTTACCTATAGCAGGAAGTATATCACCAGAAACTGTAATGTTATCATTAACGTATAATTGTTGGTTGAACGAGACATCACCACTGCGAACAAGAAGGTCGCCTCCACTAATGTCGACAAAACCTTTTACGTAAGAGTTGTTGAACCTGTTGGCTCGCGTGTTTTGGATCCACTGAGACATATCCTAAAAATGTATATATTAACCAAATATATCATTTTCATATTGTTATAATTGTAATTAACTTATGAAAATGATATTATAAATTATAATTTTGTAACTATATTGATTTATACTGTGTTATATTGAATAGTTTTATTTGTATTCTACTAAAATTGGACTGTACGACCGTTATTGTGGGAAATATCACCGGTCACTTGCAATCCACTTTCGAAGTGAACATAGTAGTTTCCGGCAGCAATCGGTAAATAAGCCTGTTCTCCTATATCAAATTGTTCAACTGTACCCGCAGTGAAACTTTGTGCCCACACATTTGAAGTAAAAGCAGTAATGCCACTAGACACGTCAATTGCACCATATACCTTGAGGTTCTCGTTAAAAGATACATCATTCGCCACGAACAAATGCGAGTTCAAAGACACATCGCCGACTACATTCAATTTATCTCCTATATCTACTACACCATTCAGAGAGGCGTCGTCTTGTAACAAGACATGGAGATTAATAGACAAATCAGTCGTCGAAAGAGCCATTCTTTCAACACCGTTGGTAATAAATGATAACACATCGGTATCCACACCTCCCTGTTCAGCAGTAATCTCTGTATCACCATCAGCATCCTTCACGCCACCGAGACTAGACCATCCTCCCATACCGTAACCTTCGAACCCTTGATTCTCTGTGCTATAACGGATAATACCATATCCAGTGGAACCGCTAGCATCAGGTCTCTGTGCGTTGATACCATAAGGTACACGAATACCACTGTTAGAACTAATATCCAAAGAAAGATTTGAATGAGGAACAGTTCCAATACCCACATTTTGGTTCATATAGACATCTCCATTCATAGACACATCACCGCTTACGAAAAGCTCGCCGTTCAAAGATAAGTCATTGGTAATAATTATCTCGTAGTTGTTGACAGTGGTATTGATAGTCATAGTATCGGTCGTCTGGAAGACCGCCAAGTTACCTTCAATAAACAGATCGCCTTTAACAACCATACTGCCATCAACCGAAAGACCGGAATTGAAAGATACATCGCCATCCACCTCCAATGTATCTTCCATGGTTACTGCTCCTACAATATTGACTTTATGATTGAAAGAAGCATCACCTGACGCATCAATAATCATACGCTCAGTTCCAAGAGTGTAGAATTGAAGTTGATCATTGTCTGCTCCTGCAGCAGTCTCAGCAGTAATATACGTATCTTGATCAACGTCCTTGACTCCACCTAAGGAACCCCACGCGTTTCCTGCACCATAACCCTCAAATTGGTCTTGTTCGGTGTTATAACGAATAATACCCTTGTAGGTAGGGTCATTGTCGGAGTTATCTATTGGGCGTTCTTCATTGGTGCCCTTGGGAAGACGAAGCGCATTGGTAGCACTAATGTCTAAAACAATCTCGCTGTTAGGTGCGGCATTAATACCGATATACCCTTCCACATGTAAGGTAGATTCCATTGTTGTTGATCCTACGATATTGACTCCATGATTGAAAGAAACATCGCCTGACGCATCAATAATCATACGCTCAGCTCCAAGAGTATAAAACTGAAGTTGATCATTGTCTGCTCCTGCAGCGGTCTCAGCAGTAATATACGTATCTTGATCAACGTCCTTGACTCCACCTAAGGAACCCCACGCGTTTCCTGCACCATAACCCTCGAATTGGTCTTGTTCTGTGTTATAACGAATAATACCCTTGTAGGTAGGGTCATTATCGGAGTTATCTATTGGGCGTTCTTCATTGGTACCCTTGGGAAGACGAAGCGCATTGGTAGCACTGATATCCAAGACAATCTCGCTATTCGGTGCAGAGTTAATACCTATATAACCTTCCACACGTAAGGTAGATTCCATTGTTGTTGATCCTACAATATTGACTCCATGATTGAAAGAAACATCACCTGACGCATCAATAATCATACGCTCAGCTCCAAGAGTGTAGAATTGAAGTTGATCATTGTCTGCTCCTGCTGCGGTCTCAGCAGTAATATACGTATCTTGATCAACGTCCTTGACTCCACCTAAGGAACCCCACGCGTTTCCTGCACCATAACCCTCAAATTGGTCTTGTTCGGTGTTATAACGAATAATACCCTTGTATGCAGGGTCATTATCGGAGTTATCTATTGGGCGTTCTTCATTGGTACCCTTGGGAAGACGAAGTGCATTGGAAGCACTGATATCCAAGACGATATCGTTATTAGGTGCGGTGTTAATACCTATGTTTTCAGATACGTATAAATTGGCGTTCAAACTAACATCTTCTTTCACTAGCACCTTACCATTAAAAGAAGCGTCACCTTCGGCGACTATGAGATCTCCATCTCTTAAATGTATGTAACCACCACTTATATCGAGTGCGCCTTTGATGTAAGTATCGAAAAACTTATTCGCTGGTGTTTTTTCTAACCATCCATAAATTGTTTGGGTTTCCGACATGAGTTTATATAATTATAATATAACAGACGATTTTTTACGTAGTTTATACGTAATTATTTTTTTTTCTAAACCTTTGTAACTGAGATTATTACAAAATTATAATTTTGGTTAGAACTGAACCATTTCACCTCCGATGGACATATTCGCAACAACATGTATATCATTTCCAACAAAGACATCTTTGTTCATAGAAACGTCATCAGCAACAGATAATTTGGAATTCATAGAGACATCTCCCTCTACCATTAATTGGGAATTGAAAGATGCGTCGCCTGATACATGCAGTGTCGAATTCAACGTAGTTGTGTTTCCAACATATAAATTATGATTGAAAGACACATCATCAAATACAAATAATTTGCTGTCAAAAGATACATCATTTGTTACATAAAGATGTCCATTCATAGATGAATCGCCAGTCACCAAGAGTTCTCCGTTTAAGGAAATATCTTCGCTAATAATGATTTCATAATTGTTAACGGTGGTGGTAATAACGGTTTCACTCTTATTATGAAACACGGAAAGGTTACCTTTGATAGAAACATCTCTGTCGAAAATCGCATGGTCTCCCACGTGTAGTTGGTTATTGAATGACACGTCATCATTGACAAATAATTTGGAATTCATGGATACATCTTCATTGACAAATACTTTGTGATTCATGGAAATATCACCATTTGTCATGATGCGCATTCGTTCATTTCCGGCAGTATTAAAAACGATTTCATCATTATCGGCACCTGGTGAATTTTCCACTTGAACGTACGTGTCTTGGTCCTCATCTTGAATAGTTGTATTATCAATCGTAATCCAAGTACTTTCATTGGAAAACTCAAACATGCCAGTATCAGTATTAAAACGCATATATCCTGGACGGCCATTGATATTGGGTCGTTGTGAATTCGTTCCAACCGGTATTCCGATTGCGTCAGTTGCAGATACATCAAATGAAACAATTGGGTTGGGATAGTTGATGGCTATTTTATTTTTGACATACAAATTATCGTTAAATGAAACGTCGCCCCCCACAAACAGATTGGAGTTCATGGAAGCGTCATCTTTTACAAATAATTTGGAATTGAGTGATACGTCCCCTTGCACCGTCAAGTTATGGTTCATAGACATATCCGCATTAAATTCCATAACATTTGTGCTTGTATCTACGTATTGTAGTGTGTAATCGTATTCGTCAATCTTGGCTTGAACGTTGGTAGATAAATCATGAATATGAACCAATTTATTTGTGCTAATATCTACACTTGAGTTTTCTGATTCAAAAACTTTGAATTCATTTGAATTTACACTAAATGTTGTGTAATTATTATTTTTGTCGAACAATTTGATATCTTCGTTATTTCGTAAAATAATATGACCACTTACATCTACGAAATTACGAAAATAACTTTGTTGTAATTTATTGGAACTTACGTCGGATAACCAAACAGTAGTTGAAGACATTTTTTTACTGATTATATAATTCTTGTTAATTTTTTTATTACCAAAAAAATTAACGCACCTTATTTTTGTCGATTCGTAGTATTACCAAAATAATCATTATCAAACCGAGTAATTAAAACTGTAGTGTTTGTGCACTGTTCACTGTATCGGTAGTGATTGATCCTACAGCCAACTCTCCACCGCCGATTGAAATAGATTCACAATTTATCGTTCTTTCTACGATTATACTACCCGACACATCAAGCACGCTTTTATCTACATCAAACATAGCTGGAAAATAGTTGTATATCAGATCACTCGAAGTATTACCTATTACATGACTAATTAACATGCTTTGTATTGATGACATTGCCAAACGACTATTTGTATCTAAATTAGTTAATAAACGTGTTCTCATACCAGATGAATTGAGTAAACTAGTTGGTACTTCTTTCCATGAAGCGTAATAATCGATAGAATAAACAACAATCCCCGCACCAATTGCTATACCATATTGAGAACTTTGCAGATATACGTCATGTAAATTAAATCCAGTGTTGGAAATCAAATTCCATCCGGTACCGTCTGCATCACCACCATTCCTGGTATACGCAATGTAATCATTTCCAACCGCAACCACATTGTTTTCATCGTACGCAGCAATGCGATTAAAATTGGTAGGTCCTACAAACGATTTTTCGTAAGTGGCGGTTCCGTTACCATTCGATGCATCAAATACGTATTTTCCAACGACGCCAGATAGGTCGGTAGAATGTTGTCCAATAGAATAAATAGTATTGTTGTTTATACCTACACTGTCTTCTATAAAATGATTGGTTGAATAAGTTCCATATACGTCGGAAAACACACTGCCATTACTCGCAACTGCATAATAATATATTTTATTGTCATTATCAGTAGAAGTTGCAAAAATGTTATGACTAATATCGTCAAAATATCCGAAAATGTTTCTATAACTCAATGTTAGAGCACTTTGTATTCTTGTCCACGAATCGCCTTTGTTTTGACTATAAAGAATCAAGTCGTTAGATTGACTAGGTCGCTCGACCGATAAATATGCATAAGATAATCCCGATACATGCACTGTTAAAATATTGTTGTTGTTGTTGTTGATGGTTCCGTCACCGGCTACTTCTTTCATCGTCCAATTCGCGCCACCGTCTTCTGTAACGAACGCATTGTATGATAAATCACTGTTAGAAAGGGATGTACCCACAACCATTCCATAATCAGGATTGGCTTGAGAAAAACTCATACTCTTCACTACGAATTGTGGCTTAGAACGAACGTGAACTTCTCCATGACCGATATGGGTCGCGCCATTGATGTCTAAAGAATAATCGTTTGTGATTGGTGAATAGGTATTGACTCCCAAGGTGGTTCTATTTTTTATCTTACTAGACGTCCCTTCACATATAGTCATTGTCGGAACAAACGAAGAATCTGAACTGGAATTGTTATTTGTAAACAACCCGAGTGTTCCAGTAGATAATGTATTATTTTCGATGAATCCGCCTCCACCAATAGAAAGTCCTTTGTTGTTTGTATTTACGTAATGTTGAAAAATATTTGCTGATGCGCCTGATGCGTTTAATTGGATTGCGTCTGTAGTTTGATAATTCGAACTCGCATCTGCGTAATATTCACTCAAAAAACTATTCGACACATCTGTATTGGAAATAGATAATTGTGTGGAAATGATTACATTGTTACTCACGTCTATTTTGGTTGTTCCGTCACTTTGTAAATAGAGGGTCATAGCATCAATATAAATATCACCCGTAGCTGTATTGTTGTCTATTCTGAAATTGGACCCACTATTTTTCAGTGTTGCAACAACATTACCATTCGAATTCAGGTCGCTTGCGTGGAATTCTAATGAACCTTCGTTCGCATATGCTCGCGCTTTTACACCCGCACTGTAATAATCTTGGTTTGAAATAAGAATCGAGTTTGTAATATTGCGATGACTTCTAGCAGAGAAGAGTGTTGTTTCTGTATTTTGTTGTGCAGAAGCTACAAAATCATCATTTTCATAAATTTCGAAAAAATTACGAGGAGTATCAGTACCAATACCAATGGACGTCGCATTTCCACCTATATAATTGTGCGTATCTTGATATTTTGTTTCTAGATCTTCAACAGGAAGAAGATTATTATTTTCGTCTACTCCAAATGTAACTTCGCCATCGATTATACTCGCATTCACCAAATTATTTATGAACAAAAGACGATTGTCTACAAATAGACTATTTCCTGCAAAGACGCTACTGTACGCAACTTGGTTCTGCGTTGCTAATAAATTACCACGCGTTTCTTGATAACCTTCAATCACCACATTATCTTCGATAACTTGTACTGCTAGGTTTTGTTTGCGTACAATAATTCTATCTGTCACAATGGTACCTACCCCCAAATTATTTAGTTTGTGTGTTTTATAAATGCCTCCATAGGATTTCCAAGAAGTAGATGACATAATTACTTAGTTATATTATTCGTATAAATTTATGTAGTATATTTGTTTTATGTTTCGCATTATTATTATGAAAAATATATACAAATCAAACATAATTGAAAATTAGTTTTGTCTAAAACACTTGTTTATGGTGTAGTATTTTCATTTTTTTCTTGCATTTTTTTATAAAATTCTATGACAGTTGGATTCGCACCGATTCGCTCTGGGTTAAATTCTGATAAATAAAGTCCATCCAATGATTTTACGCGCGAAAGAGCGACATAACTCTGACCATATTCGAAAATGCGGTTCCCGATATCGATCTCCGCATTGGTGAGTGTCGTGCCTTGAATCTTATGAATCGTCAAGGCCCATGCCAAAACTAATGGATATTGTCCGACTGCTACACAAGGTAGGTCTTCGGATTGCCAGTAATGGCGTCCAATTTCACGTACAACACCATTTGAGAATCGTACTATCGGTATTTGTAGCGTGTCTTTTATTACGAAGTCTGTAACCACTCCTTGAGACCCATTGCATATCCCGGAATTCATGTCTAAATTTACGGTACACATAACTAAACAACCTTTTTTCAAACGCAACAATGGTTGACAAGGACAATTCGTAGTCAAATATTGTGCTTCCATTTCCACCTCTTTCGGTTTCGCATTTTTTATTTTGATCAATTCTTCTTTGGAAAATGTTTTGGTGTTATCTAATTTTACAATACAGTTGGTCATAACATCTATATTATAAACAACTTCTTCTTCTTTGATTTTGGAATACATAGTAGAATTGGTCAAATCTGCTTTTACACGATTGGGAAACAGTTTGGTTGGCGTTTTCTCATGTGATTCTTCATCATATTTGCGCTTGACATAGGTAGACAATAAATCAATAGATGATTGTTGAATGTTACCTTCACGAATTTCTTGAAGAATATTGATGTATGTTGAATCTTGTTGACGGAATATGGTCTTTAATTCTATGTGATTTTCATGTGGAAATACATCATACCATTTTGGCGATTCGAAGCAGAATTTACCCGTATCTGGTTCTCCGTGAGTTCCTATAGGTGGCAATTGGAAGAAATCACCAATAAATACTACTTGTATTCCTCCAAACGGCAAATCGCTATGTTTGACTCGTCTTCCAATTTCTTCAATTATTTCAAATACCTTTTTAGATAACATGCTAACCTCATCCAATACGAGCACTTGTGCGTTTTTCCAAGACTTCAAAGCGAATTTATTGTGAATAACCGAATTTACCACGTCTTCTTTTTTCCCCTTTGCTAACTTAATACCACTCCAAGAGTGGAGTGTTTTTGCGTTACATTGGAGCAGCAACGCTGCGCATCCCGTCATTGCACATACAGCCATTTTTTTTGAACCATTCATACAAGCGACGTCGTACATTTTCTGGATCAAATATGTTTTTCCTGTTCCGGCTGGTCCAGTTAGGAAGATATTTTCTCTATTGGCAAATTTTTCTAATGCGACTGATTGTTCATTGGATAATCCTTGTAGCATATGTTGCGGAACGTTCATTTGTCGGTTTAAGGTAATACGTTTAATAGACGAAGATGATTGTTCTTCCTCGTCTATTTTATAAGCAAAGTCCTCTATTTTGGTGATCTTCAAATTCATAATAAATTCTTTGCTGACTAACTTTATTTACTTTTGTTATCAATTTTGTATATGATAGATTTTATTCGTGTTCCACTTCTAAAAGAAAAGAGAAATCGACTCCATTCAGCGAAACAATATTACCATTTTCATACAATAATTTTACATTCATCTTCAATAAGTCGGATTTTCCGGAGTATGTTCTCGTATCGCTACAGAGTAAACCGTTTTCAATACTTGCGACCAATAATTTACCAAATCCGTAGTTTGCATTATCAATTGAGATGCGGCCAATAATGTTTTTGTTTATGAGTGAATTCATTAATGGGGTAATAAAGGAACGTTGATTGCCCTTATTGTTATATTCATCCACCGCAAGATATAGATAACGGGGAACATTCATATTCACTACGGACATTGCATTTACTACTGGTTGTCCAGAAGGACCATAGCCATTCGAGCCCGCATTTCCAGCGTACCCGGTTTCATATAATAAGTCATATTCTACAGATATGCTTGTGCTTCTAAAACCCAACATCCATCCTAAACTACTGGTAAACCCGTGAATATTAGATACACCCTTGTCGTCGGCTGAAAAATCAATGGTCATGTTTGAACCTTTGGAGTATACAAATGCCTTAGTACCGAGAGTGGTAGAAGAAATATCAAATACTAAATCTTCCGTATCGGCAGTGGTAATTGAGTCGCCAGTCTGGTCAATACGGTCTAACAACGCAATTTGCGAATTAATCGCGGTTTTCAATTCAGTTGCTGTATATTGACCATCGGGAACAACAATCGTGTCGGCGTAATAGGTCAAATTTGCGTTTCCGCTAGCATCCGCAGCGCCCATAAAAGTTACACTCGGGTTCAGTGAATTTTGATTACTCACATCATCTTCAGTAGCAACATTGACAATCTCATTGTTACTGGAATCAAAAGCAACGGTATTATTGATGATTTTGAAACTGTTGTTACCATTAGCACTCGATACGTTGTAAAAGGTGCAAGGAATTTCTACACTATTTACTTTCATCGATTTCACTTCATTAATGCGTTCGGGGATATAAATGTTATGATTGACTTCGGTAGTGTAGTTAAACGATGGATTCGGGGTGGTTGTTTCACCACAAACGCCAGTATTACATTTGGAAAGAGGATACGGATCTCGAGAGGCGTAATCTTCTCTAAATCTTGTATCTACATTAATGTATTTGGTTTTATTTGGCTTATGTACGTTGGTCATTATCATATGACTTCCGTATTGATCGGTTTTTGGTTGCATAAATATATCATTTCTGTTAAAACAATCACTCATATTGACTTTTATATAATATAGTATCATTATATAAATTTTTTTATGCGGGAACAAATGCCTTAGTCACCTTGGTAGATTTCATATTTTGAAGTCCTTCCGCGGGTTCCACTTCTGCCTCTTCGGCCTCTTCCTCCACTTCTTCACTATCATTATTCTCCATGTTTTCCTTTTTTCCCTTCATACCCTCTTTCTTTTCCTCCATTCCTTCCTTGTTTTTCATACCTTCATACAGACCCACTTGACGTAAGGCCATGGTAATAGCAAACAACGCTAATACAGAAACAGCAATAGTAACTACACGACGATTAGAAATGATCTTTTTGAACATTATATAAATTCAATATACTTTATTTTTACCACAACTTGTACAAGTTTTGGTATTTTTTAATCGTTCTACCATATTCATTCGTAGTTCTTCAGTTACTATATCACTTTTTGGAGTAGGGTGTTTTTTGGGGTTAATTATGGTATGTGTTTTATTTGCACTAAATAATAATTTCATTACAAAATTGAATTCAAATCTATAATATAAAGGTAGACTATATGATTCACTTCAAACATACACAAATTGACAACATACATGTCGTCTACCTCTAATTATTGCTGTGCGTATTGCAATAAACAATATATTCTAAAGCATAATTACGAGAAACATACCAGCACATGTGAATTCTTTTATAAATCCCGCCAAGAAGTAACGAATGAAATAGATAATCATGGTCCCGTTCCGAGTATGAAAGATATGTATTCGTTGATACAAGATATGGCTTTGCGTATCCAACGACTCGAAAAAGAAAATACAAATCTAAAGCAACGCACAAACAGGCAAAGTAATCCCTTAGTCATATTGAAAAAAATGAAACCAGACATTACATTTTCAAAATGGGTAAAAAAATATATGCTGCCTGATGTAAATATGCATTTACAAACTGTGTTTGAGTATACATTGTTTGATGGCTTACAGGCATTATTCAAGCAAGTATTCGAAGAATTAAGTGACCAGTCTAGTATGCCTATTCAATATTTTCCGAATAAACAAAACAATCTGTATGTTTATGAAACTTCTGATGATAAAGAGGGCTGGAAACTTCTGACGAATGCGGATTTAAATCAGTATGTTACTATGATTGCGAATGAATTTCGTAACCAATTCAGTATTTGGTGTGATAATAATCAAGAATTAATCGATGAAGACCCAGATTTGTTTCCAAAATATGGTCAAAAGATATTAAGTGAAGATAGATTATGCAAAAGCAAAATCAAGAAAAAACTATGCGAATGTTTGTCTACTGATAATGATTGACATTATAGAAAATTGATGTAAAAATATCATTTGTTTTTTATGATATCATATACATACATCATGTCACTCGGTCCTGTTCCTGATTATTTGGCGAAGAAGAATCCTCATCCGCGCGATGATGATATTTCATTTGAAGAAGGACCTCATATTTATACCGTTTTGGGTGAGCGTGGAACATATACATCAGTCACTACATGGAATCATAGTCATTTTCCGGAATTTGACAAGGAAGCAATTTTACAAAAGGTCGTGAATAATCCAAAGCGTTTGAATGACCCTACCTATAAATATTATCAAAAAACAGAAGAAGAAATACGCGAAATGTGGAGTTCGAATGAGGCAGCGTTGGCCGGAACAAAAATGCATTACAATATTGAGTGCTTTTATAATGATATGGAAGTGGAACACGATGGAAGTCCCGAATTCGACTATTTTATGAAGTTTGAAGAAGACCATGAAAATAAATTAATCCCCTATAGAACAGAATGGATGGTGTTTCATGAAGAATTGAAATTATCCGGCTCGATTGATATGGTCTTCCAAAACAAAAAAGGCGAATTAGAAATTTATGATTGGAAGCGTAGCAAAGCCATTGAATATGATTTCGATAATCCGAGATACGCCAAACACGCACTTACGTCGTGTATTTCTCATTTCCCAGATAAGAATTTCTGGCATTATTCGTTGCAACTGAACGTGTATAAATATATTTTGGAATCGAAATATGGAAAAAAAATTACCAAAATGTGTTTGGTATGCCTTCATCCGAATAATGCAAGCAAGAATTATGAAGTACACGAAGTACAGAACTTAGAAAAAGAGATTGCTGATTTGATGGAATTGCGAAGACAACAAGTAGAAGAAGAAAAAACAAAAACAATATAAATGGTTTTATTGAATATAAATATATTCTCGTGTAAATAACATTATGATACAATTTTCTCAAGTATTTTCTTATTTGAAAAAACAACAAACCTCTTTGTTTGTTTTTTCATTTGCGTCGTTTGCGTATCCGTTATCTAGGTTTATTTTCACTCGGGTACATACATATTTGTTTCCACCTGAGAAACCTATGACTGATATGGAGCGTTACGGTGAAAAACAATTAGATAGTTTCAAACATTTTATAGAACACAATCAGTCTAACAAAGAACGAAACAGTAATATTTCACCCGAATTTTATGATAAAAAACGGTTGTCTACTGGTCTACAAGATGTAAATAACGAAGTAGAGCGTGTTTGGAAAACGAGAATGTTATTTGAACATACTCCTCGTGGAAATATTGTTATGTATTATGATCCATACAAACTCGGATTTGCTTATTATAGTGATAATACTGGCATTCCATATTCATTATTAAACGCAGTCGCTATGAAATATGTCAAAACGTTCCGATGTCAAGATTTCTTTTTTGATAATCAAGATATCAAACCTGAATCTCCTCTTATTAAAATTCATTCTGAGGAAGATAAAAAAAACTTATCAGAAGAAGAGAAAAAGGACAGTGATGACTTCAAGGCGAAATTAAAAGATGCCCCTTTTTTGAAAAGAAAGAAAACAGAACAAAAGAAGAAAGATACAGACAAGAAAGATAAAGAACGAAAGAAAACCGAGGAAAATATAGACGAGGGACCCAAATATCACAACTGCTTTGTCCATATGGGAAAAATGTATAATTTATCGTTTTTGAATGTTCCTCCTGTAATTAAACAAAATAAACTCAGTTTTTCTTCTGACTTATTGACTGCGCTTGACCAAGAAACCGATTTGCAGAAACAAGTTATGAGTTGGAAAGATTATAAGAAAGGTCTGACTATAGATGTATAAATAATTTGAGGTTGTTATGAAATTATTTATATTTTATGAATGAATATATCTTAGAATTGAATGGTTTGAGCACTATTGATTACTATAGCGGCGACATCGTGATTAAAAGAAGCATCTCCATTTGCTTTAATAACCATACGTTCTGACCCGGCAGTATAAAATTTCAATTCGTCGTTGTCTACTCCTGCGCTGGTTTCCGCAATAATGTATGTATCTTGGTCAACATCCTTGACTCCACCAAGAGACCCCCAAGCATCTCCAGCGCCAAATCCTTCGAATTGGTCTTGGTCTGAATTATAACGAATTAAACCTTTGTAAGAAGAAGCATCTCCATTTTGAACAGGGCGTTCCAAGTTCGTTCCCTTGGGTAGGCGAATCGCATTAGTAGCATTAATATCCAACACAATCCCGCTACTGGGGTCTGTATTGATACCCATGTGATTTTCAACACGTAATGTGGAACTCATTGTGGTTGCTCCAGTGACATCCAACGTGGAATTTAATGTGGTTGCTCCAGTGACATCCAACGTGGAATTTAATGTGGTTGCTCCAGTGACACCCAACGTGGAACTCATTGTGGTTGCTCAGTGA
>Ga0257127_1000520_pt1 | contig 33519 bp, 33 predicted proteins | sample SI060_135mmetaG_FD_190152 | JGI IMG/M metagenome (GOLD analysis project Ga0257127, IMG submission 190152) | Marine microbial communities from Saanich Inlet, British Columbia, Canada - SI060_135m | ecosystem: Environmental > Aquatic > Marine > Inlet | place: Canada: British Columbia | collected... | reverse complement strand
ATGGATTGCAATGATCCGTTGCATGATTCACTAATCCAATCAATCAGTGCTTTACAAAAAAGCAAATACGGTAAAGGCAATAAGAGTAAATTGACCTCGATTCAAAGTGCATTAAAACTGGCAAATCCCCTGTTTCCATCTATAAATAATTCTGATAATACAAAGCACAAAATAATTAATTTTAGAAATATAGACCAAGTAGAACATATACCAAAAATTCTAAATGAATTTGCAAATAATTTTGAAACTCAATGCCTTGAGAATAATGGTACGTCTGCAAAAAACTATTCATTATTCTCTGTTACATTACTTAAAATCATTAAAACACTTGATGCCGATAAAAAACGAGGTTTGTTATCTGCACATGCCATTAACATACTGAATAATTTGTTTGTAAAACATCCTGTAGAATACAAAAAAGTAGAAATCAGAGATCCATTAAAATTTGTATTTGTAATAACAGAGCTTGTAATTGATACTGAAAGAAACCTTTCAAAAGATTATGAATTTGACATAATTTTACTGCGTCAGATTGTGCCTCTAATGCAAAGATATCATATGAAGTATGATAATGCACTTTTACAAATAATTAATGAATTTAACAAAATGCCAAAGTTTAGGTTGACTGTATCTGTTGGGGAAAGACATCAAGAGATAGTGCAAATATTTTTACAGTATGGGATAGCACACCTTCCTCTTGAAGATAAGATATCTAGAGCAAAAAATATTATTGAAAAAATAATCTCAGAAGATGAAGACTCTGTTGCATTACAATATTACAACATGTTGAAACTTTGTTTTAATGATAAGGAATTATCTCCTCATTTGATAAAGATTGCAAAAACAAAGGATCGTACAGGCAGAAGATTTGCAAATAGTATATTAGATGAAATCTCAAAACTCTAGATTCTTTTCTCTTTGTTTAGGATTTGTGTAAAAGAGATTGATTTGTGGTTTCAACTATTCTAAACTTTCAATTTATATCAAATCCATTTGGCTCTACTCTCATTGCCTAAATCAGTTAGAATGACAAAAAATGGAATTCTGTGTGAAGTTGATGAAAAACGTGTTTTCTTGGATCCTAAACATTCTGATGTTTCTGGAGTAAATTTTGTTTCTCATGCCCACACTGATCACCTTCCTTCAAAAAATGGTGGCACTATTTTATCATCAATTGAGACTAATGAAATTGCCAATCTTAGAGGATTCCAGATGGAAAATCATGTGGAATCCCTTGATAATTTTGATTTAATTGATAGTGGCCATATTTTGGGTGCCAAAGGATTACATTTTGATGATATTTTTTACACTGGAGATATTTGTACTCGAGATAGAGGTTTTCTTCAAGGTGCAAAAATTCCAAAATGTAAAACTCTGATAACTGAATGTACATTTGGTTTACCTGAATTTATTTTTCCAAAAATTGAAGAAATTCAAAAACAAGTAAATGAATTAATTTCAGAACTTTATGGAAAAGGTGTTCCTGTAATTTTGATGGGATACGCTTTAGGAAAAGCACAAACAATTACTCAACTGTTTGGACATTGGGGCCCATTATTTTTTCATGATTCAGTAAAAGAGATGAATTCACTTCATCAAAAATTTGGAGTGTCATTAAATGATGGAATTGGACATTCTGAGGCTGAAAAAAATGGGTTATTGGAGAAAAAACCTTGGGTGATGGTTGCCCCGATGGTTTCAAGTAAAAATAAATTCGTTCAGGACATGAAATCAAAATATGGTGCAGTAACAATTGGGTTTAGTGGATGGGCACAATCTACAAAATTTTCTTTTGGAAGACGGACTGATTATTCTATCCCTATGAGTGATCATTGTGATTTTAATGAACTTGTGGATATGGTGATTAAATCTGAAGCAGAACAAGTTTACACTATTCATGGTTTTGTAGATGAATTTGCAGAACATTTGAGAAAAATCGGTATACGTTCTCAACCCTTGAAAGAAAATTCTTTAGATAATTTTATTTAGTAAATTCCATACATTTACAATCATTAACTAGACATGTTTCTGCGTTTCTAATATGATCATGAGATAGATGTTTACAGTTTTCATTTTTACATGTTCTCCTTTGAGCTTCTTTTTGTACTACTGACTGTGCAATGTCATTTGCTTTGTCCTTTGTGTATCCTTTTTTGTCGATGTAGAAATGAACAACTCTATTGTAAAGCATTTCTGGGTTGAATGGTTTTTCTAGCAATACTACCTCTTCCTATTTCCTTTTCTAAAACTTGATCCCTCGTGACAGTCACATTCACAAGATTCATCATTACAAAACCCCTGATTATTTTTTATCATATTCTAATTAGGTGATTATGATATTTGAAGGGCTCTTTATTTTGAGCAATCATTTGTTTAATTTACATCAAAATTTTTGATATTTTAGCTGTGATTTCTGAGAAATTATTTCAAAATCATGCCTATATCCATCAGATTTGTGTGGGTGGCATTAGTGATGACATTGCCTTTTTGCTTTTGAAAGAATCGTCCTGAATCACTGTTTTTGAGGAACTCTTTCATTACATCCAAATCTATTTTGATGTTTTCAGTAATTGCTCCTGCAAAAACTGAATTCCCATCAATTCCATCTGTTCCAATTGATGCAATAACCATTTTTTTTAATTTTTGAGTATTTTTTAATAATCGTAAAACTAGTTCTTGATTTCGCCCTCCCATTCCTTTTCCTAGAACTTTAACTGTGGTCTCTCCTCCAAAAATTATGCATGTTTTTTCCTCATCTGAAATTTTTTCAAGAATTTTAGTTACTTGTTCTTTAATGTCTCCAAAAATCTGCATGGTGTCTACTTTGTAGCCTATCTTTTCAGCTTTTTCTTTCATAGCTTCTAAACAATTGTTGTTACTTGCAATAACGAAATTCTCAATTTTAGCTTTTTTTGGAGTTTCTATGACTTCATTTTCCCTCTTTTTAAAAAGATCTAAAACTTCTTGTGGCATTTTCCAACGTATCTTGTATTTCTTTAATATTTCTGACGCATCTTCATATGTAGTATCATCCATGTAGGTTGTTCCTGAAGCAATAGCTGACAGATCATCGCCTTCAACATCTGACATTACCAAACTTACTCCATGACATTTCATGTTTTCAATTAATTTTCCACCTTTAATTTTTGATAGATGTTTTCTAACACAATTAAATTCTTGAATTGTAGCTCCTGATTTTAGCAGTACCTTTGTTACATGAATTTTATCTTCTAGAGTTATGTCATCTGGCATTGCAAGTAATGATGATCCTCCCCCTGATACTAGAAAAATTATCAACTCATCACTTCGCTTATTCTGAACAAATTTCATTACCTCTTTTGCTGCCTTTACGCTTGTTTGGTCTGGTTCTGGATGTCTGGAATTAAAAATCTGAAATTTTTTAGCCTTGATTATTGATTTTGAGCCTTTAGGGATTACTATGATTCCACTTTTTATAGGAACTATGGCATTTAATGCCCTGGTCATCGAATCCCCTGCTTTCCCAAATGCTACTGAATAGATGCTTGAATATTTCTCAAGATTGAATGATTTTCCATTAATTTTGATTTCATTAGGAGTAACATAATTTGAAATGATATTTTTTGGATCTGCTGCTTGAAGTCCTGCATCTAAAATTTCTAAACATTCTTTTTTCTTGTCCGTAGTTGCCAAGTCATCAAAATTTTGAATAATCATACTGTCACTCAATACTGCAAGATATAATAATAATCAATGATGTCGTTGATTTATGCAAACAATTCGCATTCCAAAAGTTATCAACTTTGGAGAAGATGCACTTGGTCAAACAGATTATCCAAAAAATGCCCTAGTTGTTACAACCGTTCCGCCAGCACTATCTGATAAATGGTTAGCAAAAATGGGAATTCAGGATTATATGCTGTATGATAAAGTAAAACCTGAACCATCAATTGACGATGTCAATACTTTGATTTCAGAATACAAAGAAAAGAAACCCTCTGTTCTAATCGGATTGGGTGGTGGAAGTTCAATGGACGTTGTAAAATATGCTGCAAAAGATTTTGGAGTAGAAAAAATCTTGATTCCAACAACATTTGGAACTGGAGCTGAAATGACAACTTACTGTGTTCTAAAATTTGATGGCAAAAAGAAATTGTTACGTGAAGACAGATTTTTAGCTGACATGGCTGTAGTTGATTCATACTTTATGGATGGCACTCCAGATCAAGTCCTCAAAAGTTCTGTCTGTGATGCATGTGCTCAAGCTACTGAGGGCTATGACAGCAAACTCGGTAATGACTTGACTAGAACTCTTTGTAAACAAGCATTTGAGATTCTTTATGATGCAATTATGAATGACAAACCAGAAAATTATCCTTACGGATCAATGTTATCTGGAATGGGATTTGGTAATTGTTCTACAACTCTAGGACATGCTTTGTCCTATGTGTTCTCAAATGAAGGTATACCACACGGATACTCATTATCTTCTTGTACTACAGTTGCACACAAGCACAACAATTCAATCTTCTATGATAGATTCAAAGAGGCAATGGCAAAACTGGGCTTTGACAAATTAGAACTCAAAGCTGATGTTTCAGAAGCTGCTGACACCGTAATGACTGATAAAGGTCACTTGGATCCAAATCCAATTCCAATATCTAAAGACGATGTTGTAAAATGCCTTGAAGATATCAAAGCAGGTAATTTATAAAAAATTCAATAATTTTTTACCTTTTTTCTATTTTATTCAAAAACTGCGAATTTGGCAGCTTGATTAAACTTTTTATGCTAATGATTTGGTGATAATGTACTTGACTCAAAATAAACTCAAATTCGGTATCCAAAATGGACTGAATGTTGCAAGAGCAGGTTATAGTGAAGATCAAATTTTAACTGCATGTATTTTGGCTGATAAAACAGGCTATGATTCAATTTTCTACATGGACCACACTAATGTTCCACAATGGAAACATGCAATCGTATTAGACCCATGGGTTATGTTATCTGCAATTGCTGCAGTTACACAGAATGTTGAACTTGGTACTTGTGTCACTGATGCCATAAGACGACATCCATCAAATATTGCACTAGCTGCAATTTCCCTTGATAGAGTTTCTAAAGGAAGAGCAATTTTGGGAATTGGTGCAGGTGAGGCACAAAATCTAAAAGAATTTTGTATTCCATTTGAAAAACCAGTTTCAAAATGGGAAGAACAAATTCAAGTTATTCATAAATTATACGATTCAACCCCTGATAACATAGTTAGCTATGATGGTAAATATTACAAATTAGAAGGTGCATGTTTACAAGCACCACCAATTAGAAAACCACGTCCACCAACATACATGGCAGCAGGTGGAAAAAGAACACTTGCGATGACTGGAAAATTAGGTGATGGTTGGTTGCCAATTGGTTATACTCCTGTACTCTTTGCAGATCATAAAGCACAAATTGAAAAATCAATGAATGAAAATAATAGAACACAAGAAGAAAAAGACAATTTCCAATTTGCACTTGATATTGATGTTTACTTTAGTGATGATGCAGAACAATCTTGGGCAAAAATGAAAGAAGCAGTAAAAGTTAGTTTGTTCAAACCTGAAATCTTGAGAGTTCACAACTTAAAAGAAATTGAAGGATTTGATTTTGTCAAATACTTTACAGAATATTCAATGTCTGATCAATCTTGGATTGTAAAGATGAGAGAGGCTGCAACACAGATGCCTGATGATGTTGCTCGTTCTTCAATTGCACTTGGTACTCCTGAAGATATAATTCCAGTATTTGAGGAATTCATGAAAGCTGGTGTTAATCACTTTGTGATTAGATTCTGGGGCAAGAACTACTTTGGTTCTATTGACAAATTTGCAACTCATGTAATGCCAAAACTCAGAGAAACAGCCAAAAAACAAAATAATTAATTTTAAAATAGTAAATCATTTACATCACTATTTTCTACAACTTTCATGGATGATGATCTTCCAGAATCTGTAAAAAAATGTCTTGATATTCTAGAAGAAAATGTGGAAATTTTGGCAAATTTAGAACTTGATTTAGATGATGAAAAAGAAGATGAATTGACTACTGATTTAGAACTTCATCAACTATATGATATGACTGAAGATGTTGCTGAATCTTCCAAACTCAAACGTGCTGAATCTAATTTTGCACGAAGACAGGCTGAAGATTCTTTGTGATTTAATGTCTACTTGTTTTTGTTTTTAATTTTGTAGCTAATTTTGCCTTGCGTTTATTTTTTTGTTTTTCTAATCTTTTTCTTGTACGCTCTTTTGCTTTTGTTTCTCCTTGAATAATTTTTGTTTTACTTCCATCTCTAAGCATTATTACTTTTCCTTTGAATCTATACTCTACATCTCTGCATTTTATGTAATATTTTTTGAGACAGAAAAATATTCTATTATTTGTCCCATGCATCTCTTTGACTTCTTTTGATTTTTTTAACTCATTGAGAACATTTCGTAATAAGCCTCTATCAATCTCAGTAATTCTATGCATTTCTCTAAACCATGTGAATCTTGATTCAGAACCCCATTCTTCAAGAAAATCTAAAACTTGTTTTGTTGCATTTTCAAATTCTTCCTCTCTCTCATCCATAGATTTATTGGATTTATTCCTAAATTTAGCAATTTTCATTTATGAAAAGTTTGAATGAATAAAGTCAATTTTTAGAATGTTATTCCTTTTTGATTATTTTTGTAATTACAATCATGAATACTGGATTAAAACATGAATGTGATGAATTGGCATGTAGAGTATTGGAAATTAAAGAACTAGCTAAAGAATTAGAAGAAGAAGATTAATTATCTTTTTGACTTTGATTTTCTTTCCTTTAGTCTTGATTTTGTAACTTTTACTGATTGTTTTTGATTATTCTCCATCTTGTTTGCTATTGAATCAATTTGCTTGATTATTTTTGCTTGTTCGTCCGGGCCTACTTTCAAAAGTCTTTTTTTTAATTTTTTTACTTGATTATTGTATCTATCAAAATCATCTTTTAATTCATCAAGATATGGGTCACGCATAATCTTTCTAATTCTTTGTTACATTTAGTTTATTATATTCCCTATTGGTTCACCAATTGATTTGAAATTATTGGGACGCTTGGAGATAAAATCTCTTGATAAAATAAAACATTTTTTATCTGAAGAACATGTTGGGCGAATTGCAAGTGTTGATGAACATGGATATCCTCAGATAATTCCTATGAATTTTGCATTTATCAATAATGCAGTTTACATGCATTCGTATACTAAGGGTGAAAAATTAGATAATATTTCACGAAATTCAAAAGTTGGATTTGAAGTAGACCGAGAACTGGAATTTTTACCATCTTATTTTTCACATCCTACAAATGCGTCTCAAGCTGATACTCTTTACATCAGTGTTGTCATCAAAGGTATTGCCGTTTTTGTTGATGATGATGTCGAAAAAGCCTTGGCTCTTAATGCCTTAATGAAAAAATATCAACCTGAAGGACATTATGATCCTATTCAGAATAATGATTTGGTTTTAGATGAGGTTACAGTAATTAAGGTAATTTCTGAATCGATAAAAGGAAAATATAAGATTGGACAACATATGAATTCTGATTCAAGGACTGTATTGGCTCAAAAAATATTTGAAAAAAATTCCCCTACTGCAAAACAGACCTTGAAAATTATGGGTTTTGAAGAAACAGTTGATGGTTTGAAAATGATTGATGAACCTGTTTGGTAATTTACTATGATATCACCATTGCTTTAAATTCTGTTTTCAAATATTGAATATGTTGGAACAAGTATCTCGATTTGAATTAGAATCTGACTATTCTCCCACCGGGGATCAGCCTCAGGCAATTGCATCTTTAGTAAAAGGTGTAAAGAAAGGGTCTGTTCAAACCCTACTTGGTGTAACTGGGAGTGGAAAAACCTTCTCTGTTGCAAATGTGATTGCAAAAACTGGAAAAAACACACTTGTTATTTCTCACAACAAAACACTTGCTGCACAACTTTATTCAGAATTAAAACAATTTTTTCCAAAAAATAATGTTGGATATTTTGTATCGTATTATGATTATTATCAACCTGAAAGCTATCTACCTCAAACTGATACGTACATAGAAAAAGACACTCAAATCAATGAAAAAATTGAAAAATTGAGATTAGAGGCAACTGCCATGTTGCTCTCAGGTGAACCAACAATTATTGTTTCTACGGTATCTTGCATCTATTCTCTAGGAAATCCAAAAGATTGGGCAGATTTGGCAATCACGATTAATTCTGGCGATGAAATTAAACGAACTGATGTCATTAGACAATTAATTGATGCAAGATATGAGAGAAATGACACTGAAGTTGCTCCTGGGAATTTCCGAGTAAAGGGAGATACTATTGATATCACTCCTGCATATTCTGAAGATTTAGTTAGAATTTCACTTTTTGGAGATGAAGTAGAAAAAATTGCTTTACTTGATCATGTATCATTAAAAGAAAAAAAGAAACTATCACAAATCAAAATCTTTCCTGCAAAACATTATCTTATCGCAGATGATGCTAGAAAAAATGCAGTACAATCAATCAAAGATGAATTACAAAAACGATTACCTACACTAAATGAACTTGAGAAACAACGACTTGAGATGCGAACTAAATATGATTTAGAAATGATTGAAGAATTGGGTTATTGTTCTGGGATTGAAAATTATTCTAGACATTTTGATGGTAGGAAATCTGGAGAAAAAGCATTTTGTTTAATGGATTTTTTTGGCGATGATTATCTTTTAGTAATTGATGAATCTCATGTTACATTACCACAATTACATGGAATGTACAAAGGTGATCATTCTAGAAAGGATAAACTTGTGACGTATGGATTTAGATTGCCAAGTGCTTTTGATAATAGACCTTTAAAATTTGAAGAATTTGAGGAATACATTCAAAATACTATTTTTGTATCTGCAACCCCTGCAGAATATGAACGAAAAATATCTGCAAGTATTGTTGAACAATTAGTTAGGCCCACTGGCTTACTTGACCCACTAGTTGAGGTTAGGCCTACAAAAAATCAGATGGATGATTTGATTTGTGAAATTAACAAAAAAGTTGCTAATTCTGAGCGTGTTTTGGTCACTACTTTGACTAAAAGAATGGCTGAAGATTTGGCTGAATATCTCTCAAAAAAACAAGTCAGGGTCAGATACATGCACTCTGAAATTGAAGGATTACAACGAACTGAGATAATTAGGCAATTACGTTTAGGGGAATTTGATGTCTTAGTTGGAATCAATCTTTTACGAGAGGGCTTGGATATTCCTGAAGTTTCATTGGTGGCAATTTTAGATGCTGATAAAGAAGGATTTCTAAGAAATTTCACAAGCTTGATTCAAACATGTGGTAGAGCTGCACGAAATGTGAATGGTACTGTAATCATGTATGCTGATACTCATACAAAATCCATCAAACATACTATTGATGAAACTAAACGTCGTAGAGAAAAACAGATACAGTATAATAAAAAAAATAATATCATTCCTAGAACCATTTCTAAATCTGTTCCAGAACAAACAACTGCACTTGATGAATCAAAATTAAAATCAGTTCATGATCTTAGAACTGATATGATTGATTTAGATGCACAAATGAAAAAATATTCTGTAGATTTAGATTTTGAACGTGCAATTGAATGTAGAGATAGAATAAAAAGGCTAGAAAAAGAGATTGAATTTAGAGATGGTAGAAAATAAATTAAAAATTCGTGGTGCGCGTCACCATAATTTGAAAAATATTGATGTTGATATTCCAAAAAATAAACTAGTTGTTATTAGTGGCTTGTCTGGTTCTGGAAAATCTACTTTAGCTTTTGATACTATCTATGCTGAAGGTCAAAGACGATATGTGGAGTCTCTTTCTGCATATGCTCGTCAATTTTTAGAAATGATGGATAAACCTGATGTTGATTCTATTGATGGGTTATCTCCTGCAATTGCAATTCAACAAAAAACCACTAGTAAAAATCCTCGTTCAACTGTGGGGACTACAACTGAAATTTATGATTACATGCGATTACTATATGCAAGAATCGGTATTCCTCATTGTATAAATTGTAAAAGAAAAATTTCTACACAGTCAATTGAACGAATATGTGATTCTATACTCAAAGATTTTTCAGGTAAAAAAACTCTCATTTTATCTCCGATAATTCAGAGAAAAAAGGGAACATATGAAAAATTATTTGAACAAATCAAAAAAGATGGTTACTCTAGAATCCGTCTAAATGGTGAAATATTGAGCCTAGATGAGGATATTCCACCTCTCGATCGTCAAAAATGGCATAATATTGAGATTGTAGTCGATAGAATAACTATTGATAAATCTGAGCGTTCAAGACTTTTTGAGGCAATCCAAACTGCCATAAATGCATCAAAAGGTGATGTGATGATCTATTCAGATAAATCTGAAAAAATATTTTCTCAAAATAATGCGTGCCCTCATTGTGGGTTGACTGTTGGTGAATTAGAGCCTAGGACTTTTTCTTTTAACTCTCCATTTGGTTTGTGTAAGACATGTAATGGATTAGGTGTTAAGATGGAATTTGATGCTGATTTGGTTATTCCTGATAATACTAAATCCATTTTAGATGGCGCCATTGTTCCATGGAGTGGACGTTTTTCATCATTTAGACGACAAGCATTACGAGCTGTTGGAAAGAAATTTGGTTTTGATTTAATGACTCCTCTTGATAAAATAAAACCTAAACATCTTGAAATTATTTTACATGGAACTTCTGATATGATTGATTTCCAATATCGTTCTAAATCTGGTGACTCTTCTTGGAAATATACTAATGCGTTTGAAGGTGTACTTGTAAATTTACAACGTGTTTTCATGGAAACAGATTCTGAATCAAAACGTGAATGGCTAAAACGGTTCATGCGAGATACACCTTGTAATGTTTGTAATGGTAAGAAACTAAAACCTGAATCACTTGCAGTTAAAATTAATGACTTGGGAATTATGGATGTCTGTGATTTACCAATCAACAACTGTTATGATTTCTTTTCTACTCTAAAATTAACTGAAAATGAACAATATATTGCACGAGATGTTTTAAAAGAAATTAAGGAACGCCTTGAATTTTTAATGAATGTTGGATTAGATTACCTTACATTAAATCGATTAAGTTCTACTCTGTCTGGTGGTGAATCCCAAAGAATCAGATTGGCCACTCAGATTGGTTCTAATCTGACTGGAGTTTTGTATGTGCTTGATGAACCAACAATTGGGTTACATCAGCGTGATAACACCCGACTCATTAAAACGCTAAATAAGCTACGAAATCTTGGGAATACCGTTATTGTTGTAGAGCATGACGAAGAAGTTATACGAAATTCAGATTGGATTATTGATTTAGGTCCAGGCGCTGGTGTACATGGTGGAAATGTGGTCTTTGAGGGTACTATAAAGAAAATCCTTAATGATAAAAAATCTGTTACTGGCAAGTATCTAAATGATAATTCTTTGATAACACTAAAAGATAAAATTCGTAATCGTTCTGGCTCTCTAGTTGTAAAAAAAGCATCAGAAAATAATTTAAAAGATATTGACGTTGAGATTCCTTTAGGTCTTTTTGTATCTGTTACTGGCGTATCTGGTTCTGGAAAATCAACTTTGATTAATGATATTTTGCTTAAATCTATAGAAAATCATTTTTCTAAATCCAATGTTAGGACTGGGGCTCATAAAGAAATAATTGGTTTGGAAAATATTGATAAGGTAATTGCAATTGATCAATCCCCGATTGGTCGAACCCCTCGTTCTAACCCTGCTACTTACATTGGTGCATTTACTCCAATTCGAGAATTATATTCAAACACTGCATTATCAAAAGAACGTGGTTATGCTCCTGGACAATTTTCATTTAATGTAACTGCTGGTAGATGCTTTGCTTGTGATGGCGATGGTGTCAAACAAATAGAAATGCAATTTTTATCTGATGTTTATGTAAAGTGTGATGAATGTAAAGGAAAAAGATACAATACTGAAACATTATCTGTATTATACAAAGGGAAAAATATTTCTGATATTTTAGGTATGACTGTTTATGAAGCATTAAACTTCTTTGAAAATATCCCTTCCATTCAAAGAAAATTACAAACTGTTTATGATGTTGGATTGGGTTATATCAAACTAGGTCAATCCTCAACTACTTTGTCTGGCGGTGAAGCTCAGCGTGTAAAGCTTGCATCTGAATTATCAAAACGCGGTACTGGCAAGACTCTCTATATTTTAGATGAGCCTACAACTGGACTGCATTTTGCTGATGTTCAAAAATTACTGGATGTGCTTAATCGGTTAGCAAATTTAGGAAATACTGTTGTAGTAATTGAGCATAACATGGACGTGATTAAAAATTCAGACTGGTTAATTGATCTTGGACCTGAAGGTGGTGATGAGGGTGGTAGAATCGTGTCTGTTGGAACCCCTCTAGATGTTTCTAAATCCCCTGGAAGCTATACTGGAAAATATTTGAAGAAATTATTAAAAAAATGACTTTTGATATTTCCATAATTAACATTCCTACAAACCCTGGCATTTATTTGATGAAGGATTCTGATGGAAAAATTATCTATATTGGAAAAGCAAAGAATTTGAAGAATCGTGTACGTTCATATTTTAATAAAAATCAAAATTATAAAACTCAGAAACTGGTAGAAAATATTTCTGACATTGAATTTATTTTAACTGATAATGAAAGTGAAGCTTTTCTTTTAGAATCAAACATGATCAAAAAATACCGTCCACGCTTTAACATTGAATTAAAAGATCAACAAAGATACACGTATCTGAGAATTTCAGATGAAAAATATCCTCGTCTACTGGTATCTAGAAGAACTAGAGATGGAAAATTTTTAGGTAAAGGAAAAACTTTTGGCCCATTTACTCAAGGTAGCTCAAAACTACTTACAATTGGAACGTTACGTAAAGCATTTCAAATTAGAATTTGTAAAACTTTGCCAAAAAAAGTATGCTTGGAATATCATTTGGGCAATTGTGAGGGTCCATGTGAATTCAAAGATGCACAGGAGAGGTATCCTAAACACGTTGATTCTTTGGAGCAAGTCCTAAAAGGAAAAAACCAAACAAAGATTTTTACAAAAAAATTAGAAGAAGAGATGAATCAGGCAGCAAAACTGGAGCAATTTGAGCGTGCAAAAGATATTCGTGATACTTTAATCCGATTGGGAAGTCTTCAAACAAAACAAAACATGGAATATGTTAAAAATTCTGATGAAGAATATTTTGGCATAGAAATTCAAGAACAAACAGCTGTTGTTATGAATTTCAGAATGATCAATGGTGTAATTAGAGATAGTGACAAGTTCTTTTTTGATTTAGTTGGTGATAATTCTTTTTCAAATTTTCTTTATCAGTATTATTCTACACATAAAATTCCCAAATTTATTCTTGTTAGTGAACTACCTGAGAATGAAAAATTATTGGAATCCTTACTTTCTGAACAAGCTGGATTTATTGTAAAAATAATTCTTCCTCATAAAGGAAAGAAAAAAGATATCATTAATTTAATTCTAAAAAATATTACATTAATTCATCAAAAAGGTGGTGATCCTGGCCTAGTTGAATTAAAAGATATTTTACGTCTCCCAGTTATTCCTAATATCATTGAATGTTTTGATATTTCAAATCATGGTGAAGAATTTGCAGTGGGCTCTATGGCACGATTTGTTGGAGGAAAACCTGATAAATCTGGTTATCGTAAATTTAAAATTAAAACTGTAACTGGACGAGATGATTTTGCAATGATTAGTGAGGTTATCAAACGAAGATACTATAGGTTACTAGAAGAAAATTCTGAATTACCTGATTTGATATTAATTGATGGAGGTAAAGGGCAACTCAGTGCTGCTTTGAACTCTTTACAATCATTAGGTTTGAAATTACCTTGCATATCTCTAGCAAAAGAAAATGAAGAAATCTATGTTCCAAAAAATAAAAATCCTATTGTAATTCCAAAAACAAAATCCTCTTTGAAAATACTACAGCACGCTAGAGATGAAACCCATAGATTTGGTGTGGCATATAACCGAACAATACGTAAAAATCAAATAAAATAAGAAAAAAGGAAAAATTTTGGTTAGCTTACTGAAACAGTGCCTACCATCCATGGATGTACCATACAAAAGTAGTCATAATTTCCAGCATCTTCAAATGTAAATGCATAAGTTGCACTTGCCATTAGTAGGCTGCTGTCAAAGACACCTGATGGTCCATCAGCTGGACTTCCACTAGTTACAGTATGTGCTGCTGTGTCTATGTTATCCCATGATACTGTATCTCCAGCATTGATTGTGATATCTGCTGGTGAAAAGCATGCATTTGTTTCTTCACATCCTGGAACTGAGGTTCCTATTGGGACGTCAACAACATGTGTTTGTGGTTCAGCTTTAGCTTCCATTGCTGCTTTAGCTTCTGCTTCAGCTTCCATTGCTGCTTTAGCTTCTGCTTCAGCTTCCATTGCTGCTTTAGCTTCTGCTTTAGCTTCCATTGCTGCTTTAGCTTCTGCTTTAGCTTCCATTGCTGCTTTAGCTTCTGCTTCAGCTTCCATTGCTGCTTTAGCTTCCATTGCTGCCTTATCTTCAACACTTGTAGTTGATTCTACTTGAACCTCTTTTTCTACAGTTTTTGAGATTGTTGGGGCTGTCACAACAGGACCTGCATCTTGAGCTGTACTCAATGTGGCTGATACTGCTAAAAAGATAACTAGAATTCCAATAGCTATTGCAATTCCAGCATTGTCTATACTTGCCATAATTGATCTCAAATTTTGTGCATAGTAAATAAATCTAGTCTTCAATATCCTCATTGTAATCTGATCTCTTCAAAAATTTCATTTTTAATTCCTGAAATCCCATTTTTGCCATATTTTTAAGATTTTTACAAAAATTTGAGAAATTTATTGTATATCTTACATGATCGCTCTAATCGAACATGCCCTGTTGTCAATGATGTTGAATGATTATTTTTTTATGAATTTCATATGTATAGTTGGTATAGATTGCAAATGAGCTGTCACCAAATAACTAATCGTTGTTGGTCTTAAGCTCTTTTGCTTTGTTTATTCTCACCAGCGTATTGTATTTGGCATGGTTTTGTATCATTTACCCTTACAAGTTCTATCTTGGATAATCTCTAGGCGTATTACAACGAAAAAGTGACTATTTTGTCTATATCTTTTGAATACTTCATTTATGATCATGAATTGAAAGATGTTCATATGCTTGAATCACATGCATTCTTTTCTAAAATGGTCGATGAATTAGTTGAATTCTCTGAATATGATCCAGAATTAGCAGATGGTATAAAATGGCTTGATGATCAAGCACAAAAAAAAGGCATTACATTTTACGATATGGTTTTTGAAGTATTGTACAAGCACGATGTAAATTCTAAAGCAAAAGATTGGCTTAGTACTAGAAATTAAAATTATTTTCTCAAGTTTAGTGTTTCATATTTACATCCTTCTGGACCACAATACTTTCCAACATAGGTTGCTTTTGGTCTATACAATGCCGGCTTTGGTGCTGCCTCTGCAAATTTCTCTTCAATGATATGAGCTGCCCATCCTACTACTCTTGAAATTGCAAATATTGGTGTATTAAGATCCATTGGAATTTTTAACATGTAGTAAATTGATGCACTATACAAATCCACATTTGGATAAATATCCTTATTTTTTTGTAACTTCATTTCAGATATTGTAGATGTTTCAATTTTCTCTGTCATGTCAAACCATGGTTCATTGATTTTTCCTGCTAGTTTTCTTGACAATTCTTTTAGAACTACTGCTCTAGGATCATATGTTTTGTAAACTGCATGACCCATTCCCATAATCCTATCTCCAATACTCATTTTTTCTTTAATCCATGGTTGAACTTTGTCTATTTCTCCAATTTCTAATAACATTTTCATTACTTCAGTATTTGCACCTCCATGTAATTCCCCACTTAATGCCCCAATTGCTGCACTTGATGCTGAATACATGTGTGCTCTAGTTGATGCAACTTGTCTTGCAGTAAATGTAGATGCATTGAATGTATGATCTGCATGAAGAATTAAACATGTGTCAAAAATCTTCTCTACTTCTGGATCTGGTTTCTCTCCTGTCATCATGTAAAGAAAGTTTGCAGCATGACTTAGTGATGAATCAGGTTCCATGATCTCCAAACCATTTCTTATTCTTTGCCAACTGGCAACAATTGTTGGAACTTTGGCAATCAGATTAATTGCCTTGTCATAACTGGCATCTTTATTTGAAAATTCTTCATCATAATACCCTGCAAGTGCTGAGACAAATGCTTGTAACATGTCCATTGGGTCTGCATCTTTTCTCCAATTTCCCATGTTTTTTTGCATCTGTTTTGGAATGTATCTTGCTTCAACTAATTTTAAATTAAATTCATCTAATTGTGATTTTGTTGGTAAACTATCGTATAACAGCAAATATGCTGTTTCTTCAAAAGTAGAATTTTCTGTAAGTTCTAAAATATCATATCCTCGATAAATGAGCTTTCCTTTATCTCCATCAATGTTTGAAATCTTGGTATCTGCTACTTCAATTCCGCGTAAACCTATGTTTTTGGTTTCCATATTGAGCCTAGCAAAAATTCTTCTATTATGTTTTCGCCAAAAAGATGTCTATGAAGTTTAGTAATTAGTCTAATATGCCAACTTTTGACGATAAATGAAAATTTTTAATAAAAAATTAATTGACTCCAGCAGAACGAAAGCATTTGCAAAAATTAGATGATTTGATACTAAATGCATCCCATGAGGAATTAGAAAAAATCCAAAAAATTGATAATCAAACTCAAATGGAAGGTGTGTCATTTTATGACGTCTATGTTGATTCTAGTTCTTTGGTAAATCAAAATATCAAAAATCATTTTAAGAAATCTTGAAACCCCATTCTTAATTTAAATAAGGTTCATAACGTTTCTAATCAGAATGGCTGTTTCTAAATCTAAAAAAGTTACCAAGAAAACAGCACCTAAAAAAACAACTAAAAAAGTTACCAAGAAAACAGCACCTAAAAAAACAACTAAAAAAGTTACCAAGAAAACAGCACCTAAAAAAACAACTAAAAAAGTTACCAAGAAAACAGCACCTAAAAAAACAACTAAAAATTCCCGCAACAGAGTCATTTGTATTTCTCATAAAGAAGACAATGATGGAATCAGTTCTGCTGCATTAATTCGTCAAGCATTTGGTGGAGATTCAATGTTAGTTGATTATCCTGGACAAATGGAAGCATTGAACCAAGTAGTTCGTGATGAAAAATTAAAGTCATTATACATTTGTGATCTTGGTTTAAGTAAAAAAACTCAAGATGAATTTATTGATATCTTAACAACTCTTAGAAAAAATAAGGTTGATGTAACATACATTGATCATCATGACATTGATCCTACTGTTGTAACTGCATTGAAAAAGATTAAGGTCAAAGTAATCCATGACATCAATGAGTGTACTACTGTACAAGTTTACTATGCATTCAAATCAAAATTAAATGATCATGCTTCGTTTGTTGCAACATGTGCTGCTATTACTGATTATATGGAAGATAGACCATTGGGTTCAAAACTACTTCAAATTTATGATAGACAATTTGCATTAATCAGTGCCACAGTTCTTACATACAATATTGTTGGACGTCAACGTGAACCTGACTACTTACAATACTTAGTTGAGGAATTATCTGAATCAAAATTCCCTCATGATATCCCTAACACTTTTGAATTTGCTCAAATTCAAGTTGAAAAATTATCTCAAATGATTGCCAAAGTAAAACAAGGCTTGAAAACCATGACTAATCTTGGACATATGGAAATTTTAGATGCAGGTGCAAGTGGAGCTGTTAACTTTGTGATGGGATTGTCTGGAAAAGATGTCGGTGTTGCGTACAAAGAAAGAGTTGATCATGGAATTTATGCCGTTTCAGTCAGAGGCTCTAAAAATTGTAAAGTTCATTTGGGAAAAATTGTTAATCTATTGGCCACTAGTCTTGGTGGTTCTGGTGGTGGACATGATAAAGCATGTGGTGCAGTAGTTCCAAAACCAAAAATAAAACAATTCCTTACCGAATTAAATAAAAAAATAAAATAATCATTGTAAGAATCTAGGAATTTTTTTAACTGCGTGGGCTATTGATATTCTTCCAGGACCTGCGGCAATTATCGTAATGACTACTGCAAGCATTACTAAATCCCATTCCCATCCTCCTTTTGAAACAAAAAATCCGCTTTCCCATCTGATGTGAAATATTGCTCCCAGTAAAATTACTGCAAATACAGATCCTGTAATTCTAGTTAATATTCCTGTAAACAGGAATATTCCTCCAATGAATTCAGCTAATGCTATTGGTAATTGCATTTCTGGCGGAATACCTATGCTGATTAACCACTCTTGCCAACTTGGATCAAATTTCTTTAAACTATGTACGATAAAGATTGCGCCAATTACAGCTCTTAATCCCCAGTGGGTTATATCGTGCAGTGTATTTCCTTTCAGAATCGCTTCTGTGTTCATGAGTCATTCCATTTGAATTTCATTAAAAGGATTTATCCAAATTAAAAGCAAAGTTGGGAGAATTTTTTAATAATTTACTAATGAAATTATTTCAAATTGAATTTAAAATTATTAACTCCAATTACAATTATTGGTATTGTTCTTGTGGTAGTTGCAATTTCATTTGAAGATACTTCTACACCTCGTGTGATTTTTGCAAATTCTGGCGAATCTCAAAATTTTGAGCCTCTTGAGCTTGAAATAATGGAAACAAATGGTGTTAAACATCTCATTCCACTTGATAAAATCAAAGGCGGTGGCCCGCCAAAAGATGGAATTCCATCAATTGATAACCCTGTATTTACAAATGCTGAAGATGCTGATTTCATGTCTGATTCTGATACTGTAATTGGATTGGAAATTAATGGTGAAACAAAAGCATACCCTCTTTTTGTTTTGGTTTGGCATGAAATTGTAAATGATACAGTTGGAGACACTCCTGTATCTGTAACTTATTGTCCTCTTTGCTATACCAATCAAGTCTTTGAACGAATAATTGATGGAGAGACAGTTGAGTTTGGAACTTCTGGAAAATTATACAATAGTAATTTGCTGATGTATGACCGACTTACTGAATCATATTGGAGCCAAGCACTTGGAATGGCAGTTACGGGTGAACTAACTGGGTATGAACTTGATTTGGTTCCCTTTGATGTGATTACTTGGGGGGATTGGAAAATTTTACATCCTGATACTCTGGTATTAACTACTGATACAGGACACTTGCGTTCGTATGCGACTGATCCTTATGGGAAATATTACACTGAACCACGAATAATGTTTCCAGTAGAGTATAGTGATGACAGGATATATCCAAAAGAAATAATTCTTGGATTCAATCAAGATGAAACATACAAAGCTTACAAACAAAATGACATTGAATCAAACATTATTGTAAATGATTTCATTGATGATGTTCCAGTAATGTTGGTTTCATTATATTCTCAAAATTCTCGTGCTTTTGAGAGAAGCCTTGATGGAGTGGTTTTAAATTTTGAATACTCTGATGGTGTTATTTTTGATACACAAACAAATTCCCAATGGAATTATGATGGGATGGCAGTTTCTGGCGAACATGAAGGAAAACAATTGAAAAGAATGGCAATTGAGCCTGGATTTTGGTTTGCATGGGTTGCATTTCATCCTGATACGCTAGTTTTTGGTGTTGATTAGTGAAACCAATTTCAAAGGCAATTCTAGTTGGGGTAATTACAATAGTACTTTATCTAACTGTAGTTGTAATTACAACTCCTGCATTAGAGCCGTATGATGCAGTTAATGCTGCATTTCAACTAAACACCATTGTAATAATTGGAATGGGAGTTGGAATTGGATTGCAGATTTTCTTATCTGAGAAAAGCAAACTTTTGGGTTGTAAATTAAACGTAAAGAAAAAAGCATTTGGTGGAAATTCTGGCAGCGTAGCTACTACATCGTTTTTTTCATTTTTCTCTCTAGTTCCACTTGGCTGTTGTGGTTGGTGGCTCTATGCATTATCATTGCTTCCAGGACTTGTTGGAACAGGTGTATCTGCAGTACTAATAGAGTATAGTCAAGTTTTGGCATACGCTGGTTTGGTAATGATTTTTAGTTTTGCAGGACTAACTGCTTTCAAACTTAGACGTGAAATGAAATTACAAAAAATTACTTAATTTTTTTTCTTATGGATTTTATTTAGATATTTTATTTTTTTGTTATTTTATCAAACACACAGCATGCCGTAAGATCACCTGTAACGTTAACCATGGTTCTAATCATATCTAAAATTCTATCTACTGATAGTAACAACAAAATTCCAACTGGAGGAATACCCACTGTAATGAGTATTGTAGATAAGACAATTGTTCCAGCCCCTGGTACTGCAGGAGTCCCAATAGATGCCAAAAGAGAGGTTATGATGATTACAAATATGGCTAGTATGCTTAATTCAATTGAAAAGAGCTGTGCTAAAAAGAAGACAGCTATTACTTGATACAATGCTGTACCATCCATGTTTACAGTAGTTCCAAATGGAATTACAAATTTTGAGACTTCTGGATTTATTTTCAAATCTTCATCTGCCGTTTTTAATGTCACAGGCATTGTTGCCATTGAACTAGCTGTTGAAAATGATACAGTTTGTGGATTACGGAATTTTGAAAATGTTGAAAATATTGATCTCTTTGCTACTATCTTTACGATTAAAGCGTAAACTAACACCATAACTCCTAGTCCAAGTACCACTGTTCCCATGTACACTCCTAAACCTGCCATTGATTCTATGCCTACTTTGGAGACCATTCCAACAATCAAGCCAAAAACTGCAAACGGTACAATTTTCATTGAAAATAATAAAATATGTAATGTAATTTTTTGAACTGATTCCAGAATATCTAAAAGTGGTTTAGTTGATTCTTTTGGAAGTGCGGCCATTGACATTCCTACAATCAAAGCAAATATCAAAATGCTAAACATTTGCCCTTCAAGGTATGAAGTAATAGGATTTCTTGGAATTATGTTTGATACTGCATTTGGAATATCATCTAAAGAAAAGCCTTCATTGATTTTCATTTCATTATCAGAAAGATCATATGATTCTTGCATTGCAGCAATATCAATTAGACTTCCTGGAGCTATAATTGATGACAGGAGTACTGCTACAAGAATTGCAATTGTTGTACTGATTACAAAATATGTCGATACCCCCAACCCCAAAGTTTTCAGTTTATCTGTAGCACCTAAGGCATTTACTGCTACAACAATTGATGTAAAAATTAACGGAACTATGATCATGTAAATTAAACTCAAAAATATGTTGGCTGGAATTGAAAGATATGATGTAGCAAAATCTAAAGTATCATCTTCTATACCGACTCCAACATCATCTCCTAAAATTAATCCCACTCCTAGTCCAATGATTAAAGAAATTACAACTTGGAGCCACAAATTTTTTAAAATATAATTTCTTAATGCCATTTTTTATATCTCAATTATTCTGTTACTTCTACAATTGCATCAATTTCAGTCATTGAGTCAAGTGGTAGACTACCTGCACCCATTGCAATTCTTGTATGTTTTCCTTTATTGCCAAATATTTCAAAAAATAAATCTGATGCAGCATTGATAACTTTTGGATGTTGTGTGAATTCTAGTGTGGAGTTTACAAATCCTGATAATTTTACAATTCTTGAAACTTTTTCAAAGTCTCCTGTTTCTCTTTTGATTTGTGCTAAAATGTTGATTGCACACATTTTAGCTGATTTTTGAGCAGTTTCTAAATTTTCATCTGAAACTTTTCCTGTAAAGAGTACTTTTCCATTCTCCATTGGAATTTGTCCTGAAATGAATAGCAGATTACCTGTTTTTACAACTGGAATGTAGGATCCTGCGGGAGTTGGAGGATCTGGCAATTCTATGCCTAACTCTTTAATTTTTTCATCAATCAAGACTTTTTTGCACTTTGCTGTCTGATTTTAGTTTTTAGTTATTTTGATGAGGACTTTTTCTCCTTTTTGGGAGTTGTTTTGATAAATTGTTCTTGTTTTGTAACCTTGTTTTTGAAGACAACCTTCTAGAACTGATGCCCAAGGAAGAGAATGTCCACTGTTTAATTTTGATTCTATTGTAATGTTTTTGTTGTTTGCTTCAAAATTCACATGCCCTGAACATGTAATTTGTAATACCGCATCCATGATTTCAATAATATCATCAAGTGATTTTGATTTTAAGGTGACTCCATTTTTTTCTAATAATTTGAACATGTCATGTTCTATTTTTTTGGAAACCATTGCTGAATTCAGAATATGTGTTAGACCGTTTTCGTTAATTATTTTAATTATCTTATAAATTTCCTGTGCCTCTGTTTTTGTCATATCTGCAAGAGCTTTAGTTTTTATTGCATTTTTCCACATGTTTGAAAATATTTTTTCTTGATTAATTCCTAATATTTCAGTTGATGAAAAGATTGCACCTTTCCCATTAGTGTTATCTACTATTAGTAATTCAGTTTCATCAAAAATAAAACAATTTTGTGTAATCTCTGTTGCTCTGATTTCAACACCGTCTGGAATTTTTCTATATAATTCTGAACATATTTGTCCTGGTGAAATTAACACTTTGACATCTAAATTCCTACGTAACACTGATAGTATCTGTTCTTTACACTCTGCTAATAATCCAAAACCCCATTGGTCAGTCATTATTTTAATTGATGATTTTGAACCCTCAATCATAGTTTGGAGTTGATCAACAACACTATTTGCTCCAATGTGGAAATATCTTTTCTCTACTGATCCTCTTGATTTCCTACTTTCTTCACTTGCCTTTTTTAGATTCGATACTAGTGAATTCATTGCGTTTACTTTGTTAATTTGTTCATGGATTATTCCATCAAATGCATCTTCAGGTGCTATTGCAGTACACATTATTGGTTTACTTTTGGAAATTATCACTAATTTTTTATTTTCTAGTTTTAATAGAGTTGGATATATTTTCGTTCGTGGAATTTCTGAATAATATGCCAATTCACTTGCTGCAACTGTTCCTTTGGCAATAAGTGCCACATATGCCTGTGATTCGTATTTGCTTAATCCAAATTCTTCTAAACTGACAGTTAATGCATGCTCGTTGACCATGTTTTTACTTGCTTTGTTCTTAGGTAAAATCGAGAGCTAAATTCCTTTACACAAATACTCAAAAAAAATCAAAATTGTATCTGCTGGTAGGTGTCACTGTAGTTACTGAATTAATTGTGACATTGCCCTGATATACAAAATTTGGAGAATTATTGCTATGTTAGTTAATTGTAATGTTGATTCATTACCTTCAGAAAACATATCTCATTCAGTTACACTTGTACCTAGATTGGAATATTCTCTCAATTTACTAAGTGAGATTATCGATATACTCGAAACAAAAAGAAATGATATTAAAAAATCAAATAATGATTTAACGTATGATTTTGATGAAGATGATGAATCTCATCGTAAAGCAATCAAATTGGAACAAAAAATGCTTTTTTCTTTAGATATTTTGTTACAAATCCAAAAAATAACCTCCTCTATCTCTGGAGTGTATAGTATCCCTGAGGTTTTACCTTCTTCAATTCCAATTATTAGAACTATTAGTGCACAATTATTTGAAATTCTTCCTAATTGTAGCCAAAAACTATCTGAATTATCTGTTCATTTGGGTAGTATTGTTTTAGATTCTGCTGCCCTTACACTTGCCAGTTTTGATTTTATTCAATCAAATAAAGAATCTACACTTTTGCTTGATGAAGTAAAATTGATGGCAGACTGTAAAATAAGTAAGCAGTATCCTAATCTTGATTTTTTCAGATTGTGCAATACTTGACATTGCTTAACTCTAAAAGAAATTTTTCAAAAGACTTTGAACGTATTAGGGCAATATCCTCAAAAATTGATAAAAAATTATCTGATGTTAGTAATTCTGATGCTCATAAAATCGATAAACTTACTGTAGATGAATTACAAGATTTAGATAAAATTGTTGGAATTGCTGATTTTATGCTACAAAAATATTCTGATAAAAAAGAGATGAATTCTCTTCTAAAGTACTTTGTATCTATAATTTCTGATACTGGCAGTTCTGTGAATGATTTGGATGATGAAATCTCTGAATTGATAATTTCTGCTGAGGACTCTATTAACAAAGTAAAAGATATGCATACTAATATTTCAGATAAATCTGATTTTAAAAATAATTATCATGATGGCCCTGATTACAACAAGCATGAAACAAGTGCAATTAATTTAACCAATTTTGTTACAGAGATTAACCCAGTAGGATACCAAGCAAATTCTAAAGGAGATAACACTAGGTAATTACGATGAGTTTAGCGCCCCAAGAATTAGAAAACACAGCAAGCAAATACGCTTCTGAGGCTATTAAATTTGATTCACAAGGTGCTCGTGGTATGGCCATTACTCATTATCAACATGCAATTGATGCCTTGGTAAAATTATTACAACTTTATCCAAACAGTAAACTAAACCAAATTTACAAAGACCGATGTAATTCATATCATAACAGAATTAATGCATTACAACAGTCTCATGGCGTAGAACCTGCTGTAGATCCTAAAGCCTCTGATGACGAACAGAAAAAATCTGTTCAGAGACAAGAAAACGAAAATGATTTTGAAGAATTAATCATGAAAGAAAAACCTGATGTTACTTGGGAACAAGTAATTGGATTAGACGATGCTAAAAGTGCATTACGTGAATCTATTGTTTATCCTACTAAAAGACCTGATTTGTTTCCATTAGGTTGGCCAAAAGGCATGTTGCTTTACGGTCCTCCTGGAACTGGTAAAACCATGCTTGCAGCAGCTACTGCAAATGAAATGGATGGTTATTTCATTAATGTAGATGCATCATCTATGATGAGCAAGTGGTTAGGTGAGGCTGAAAAAAATGTCTCTAAATTATTTGCCATGGCAAGAAAATATGCTGAAAAAGAAGGCAAACCTGTAATTTTATTTGTAGATGAAGTTGATTCTTTGTTAGGTTCTAGAAATAGTGAAGTTGGAGGCGAAGTGAGAACTAAAAATCAATTTTTAACTGAAATGGATGGTGTTAACGGTAAGGGTAAAGATCTAATGTTGTATGTTATTGGTGCTACAAACAAACCTTGGAGTCTTGATTGGCCTTTCTTGAGACGATTCCAAAAGAGAATTTACGTTTCATTACCTACTCAAGAAGCCAGAGAAAGTCTATTCCATCAATACACAGAACCACTAAGAAAGGATTATAGAGTTAATGATGCTGAACTTGGAAAACTCTTTGATGGATACAGTGCAAGTGATATCAAAGACGTCTGTCAAGCAGCACAAATCAAAACAGTTCACGAAATTTTTGATGCCCCTGATTACCATGAACCAGTTGAAGGTGAGGAAACTGTACAACCAAGAGAACTTACAACAAATGATTTCAAAGATATTATGAGTAGAAGAAAACCAAGTGTCTCCACTGAAATGATTAGAGCATATCACAAGTGGAGTGAGGAATTCAAAGCCCTCTGATTGTTAAAATCATTTAGCGATCAGAAATTTTATTTTACAACTACGACAAAACTTAAATTCACAATAACTCGGACTTTACGAGGGTCACAATTACTACAAAGAAATCAAATCACGCAAAAAAGTTTGGAAAGCTGATTTTTGATGATGGTACTGTTCTTAATGGTCAAGGATTTGGTTATTCTACAACTGTTTTTGGAGAAATTGTCTTTAATACTGGTATGGTTGGGTACACTGAGGCTCTTACTGATCCCTCATACAATGGCCAAATTCTCACTTTAACTTATCCTCTAGTTGGAAATTATGGAGTTCCCGATCCGTCTGTAACTGATAATGATGGAATTCCAAAATTCTTTGAATCTGATAAAATACAAATTCGCGGTCTAGTGGTCCATGAATTATCTTTAACTGCCAGCCATTGGAATCTTTCAATGACTCTTGATGAGTGGATGAATAATGAAAAAGTACCTGGAATTTCAGGAATAGATACACGTGAATTAACTAAGAAACTTCGAAATGGCGGCGTGATGATGGCAGCACTTGTTGTCTCTGATTCTGAAATAGATGTTGAATCTGTAAAAAAACAACTCTCATCTGCAAAACATTACGATTCTGAACAATTCATGGATGTAGTATCAACAAAAGAAGAACAAGTTTATGGTGATGATGAAAAGTCTGTGGTTGTAATTGATACTGGTGCAAAGAATGCTATTTTAAGAAATATTTGCGAACTTGGTTATAAGGCAATTTTAGTTCCATGGAATACCACTTATGAAAAAATAATGTCTCATCATCCTAAAGGGGTTGTACTGAGTAGTGGTCCTGGTGATCCACAAAAATGTCCTAATACTATTGATACTGTAAAAAAATTAATTGAAAACAATGTTCCTACATTGGGTATATGTCTAGGTGCACAAATAATTGGCATTGCTGGTAACACTGAAACCTACAAGTTAAAGTATGGACATCGAGGACAAAACAAACCTTGTATAAATTTAGAAAATAACCAAGTGTATGTCACTAGTCAGAATCATGGATATGGGATAACTCCTGAATCTATTGAAAAATCTGATTTTAAATTATGGTTTAAAAATGCTGATGATAAAACAGTTGAAGGAATAAAACATAAAAAACAAAATTGTATTGCTGTACAATTTCATCCAGAAGCTGCCCCTGGTCCTTTTGATTGTAAATTTATCTTTGAAGAACTAAAACAAATTATGGAGAGCAAAAAATAATGCCAAAAAATGAATCTTTAAAAAAAATCCTTGTACTTGGAAGTGGTGCAATCAAAATTGGCGAAGCTGGTGAATTTGATTATTCTGGAAGTCAATGTCTTAAAGCAATACACGAAGATGGACTGAACAGTGTTCTAATTAATCCCAATGTTGCAACCATTCAAACTGATACTAGATTTGCAGACCAAGTATACTTGCTTCCTGTAAATGCAGAATATGTAGAATCAATTATTGAAAAAGAACGACCTGATGGAATAATGCTGGCATATGGTGGACAAACTGCTCTGAATTGTGGTGTTAATCTTGATGAATCTGGCGTTCTCAAAAAATATGGCGTAAATGTACTTGGAACTCAGATTGAAGGTATCAAGAAAACTGAGGATAGACAACTTTTCAAGGATTCTATGGGTGAATCAGGCGTACCAGTACTGAAAAGTAAAACTGTCAATAATTTTGATGATGCCAAAAAGGCTGCTGAGGAGTTAGTTTATCCTGTAATTATTCGAGTTGCGTATACACTTGGAGGCAGAGGTGGCGGTGTTGCTTATAATGAAATTGAACTACATGAAATTGTTGAACGTGGTCTTAAGGCCAGTCTTGTGAAGCAAGTTTTAGTTGAAGAATACATTGGACATTGGAAACAGATTGAATATGAAGTCATGCAAGATTATGATGGAAATAATGTAATTGTTTGTAATATGGAAAATGTTCTTTCTATGAAAGCACATACTGGAGATAACATTGTAGTTGCCCCTTCTCAAACTATTGATAATCATGAATATCACATGTTGCGTTCTGCAGCATTACGTGCAACAAAACATGTTGGTATTGTAGGTGAATGTAATATTCAATACGCACTTGCTCCTGACTCTGACAAGTATGTTGCAATTGAAATTAATCCAAGACTTTCACGTTCTTCTGCATTAGCAAGTAAGGCTACTGGTTATCCTCTAGCATACATGTCTGCAAAAATTGGATTGGGTTATAATTTATCAGAGCTTGTAAATAGAATTACAAAAAATACTACAGCATGTTTTGAGCCCTCACTTGATTATATTGTTTGTAAACATCCTAGATGGGATTTTGAAAAATTTGAATTAGTAAATAGACGTCTTGGCCCTACCATGAAATCAGTAGGTGAAGTTATGGCTATAGGTAGAACTTTTGAAGAATCTTTACAAAAGGCAATTCGAATGTTAGATATTGGAAATGACGGTTTAGTTTTAAATCGCTCAAATGGTGCAACTTACACTGAAGAAGATATTGAATACAAACTTTCTCACCATGATGATAAAATTTTGTACCATATTGCTATTGCATTGAAAATGGGAATTTCTGTTAACCGAATCTATGAACTTTCTACTGTTGATCCTTGGTTTGTTGAAAAAATAAAAAATATTGTCGAGATTGAATCAAAATTAAAAAATTCCGAACTTGATGAATCTCTTCTTTGGCAGGCAAAAAAATTAGGTTTTGCTGATAAACAAATTGCTCGTGCTAAGGATACCTCGTCTGATGAAATACGTGAATTACGTAAGAAATTAGGCATAATTCCTGCTGTAAAACAAATAGACACACTTGCAGCTGAATGGCCTGCAGTCACAAACTATCTCTATCTCACATATGGTGGCAATACTAATGATATTCAGGTCCCTTCTGATGAGAAAGGAATTGTTGTTGTAGGTGCAGGACCTTACAGAATTGGAAGCAGTGTTGAATTTGATTGGGGCACAGTCAATATGGTTTGGGGTTTGCAAGAAAATGGAGAAAAAAGTGTTTCAGTAGTTAACTGTAATCCTGAAACTGTGTCTACTGATTATGATATTTGTACAAGGTTGTACTTTGAAGAGTTAACTCAAGAAAGATTATTGGATATTGCAGAATTTGAACATCCTAAAGGAATTATCACTTGTGTTGGAGGACAAACTGCCAATAATTTAACTCCTGGTCTTGCACAACACGGTGTAACTATTTTGGGAACTAGTGCTCATGATGTTGACAGGGCTGAAGACCGTTCAAAGTTTAGTGCAGAACTTGATAAACTTCACATACAACAACCACGTTGGCAAGCCTTCTCAAATCTTAGTGAAGCTAAATCTTTTGCACAAGAAGTTGAGTTTCCTGTAATTGTTAGACCTTCTTACGTTCTTTCTGGAGCTGCAATGAAAGTTGTTTGGTCTCAAGAAGAATTAAAAAAATATGTTAAGGAAGCAACAGATGTCTCCCCTGATCACCCTGTTGTTATTTCAAAATTCATGTTAAATTCACTTGAAGTTGATGTTGATGGAATTAGTAATGGCAAAGAAGTTGTGATTGGAGCTATTGTTGAGCATATTGATAGTGCTGGTGTTCACTCTGGCGATGCAATGATGTGTATTCCACCATGGCGTCTAAGTAACAAAACAATTGAAACGATAAATGATTATTCAAAAAGAATTGCTTTGACTTTTAATGTTAAAGGTCCTTTTAATTTACAATTCCTAGTTCATGATGATAATGTCTATGTGATTGAATTAAACATACGAGCATCACGCTCCATGCCCTTTGTATCTAAATTAGTAAAAACTAATCTTATTTCTCTTGCTGCAAAGGCAATTTTGGATAAACCTCTGCCTAAAATTCCAGAAGACAAGTGGAAAAAAATTCATAATTATGGAATCAAAGTTCCTCAATTTTCTTTCATGCAGTTAGAGGGAGCTGATATTGCATTAGGTGTTGAAATGCAATCTACTGGTGAAGCTGCATGTTTTGGTGATAGTTTCTATGATGCACTCTCAAAAGGTTTGACTTCAGTTGGATACAATTTACCTAGTTCTGGAACTGCCCTTGTAACTGTGGGCGGTGCACAAAATAAAGAAAAACTTGTTACAACTATTGCAAAACTCAAACGTCTAGGTTTCAAAATTTTATCAACTGAACACACTGCAGAGTTCTTTGAAGAAAAAATTGGACAAATTGAAATTGTTCATAAAATTTCTGAACCTGAAAGAAAACCAAATATTGTTGATCTTTTGTATGAGCGAAAAATTGATTTTATCATAAATATTCCTAGTACTTCTACTTTGGAAAAATATGTTGGAATGCTAGATGATGAATATCAAATCAGAAGAAAGTCTCTGGAATTGGGAGTTCCTGTATTAACTACTATTGAGTTAGCTGATGCGTTTGTAAATACATTGGAATGGCTCAAAGATAACAAAACTACCAAGAATCCTATTGAACCCTATGATGACTATGATTCTAGCTTGTAGCATCAAAGTTATACTATGAGTATCTGATTATATCCTTGTGCATAAAGACCCTGATAGAATTGAAACCCTTGTTTCTGAAAAACGTGTTAAACTACATATCTTTGAACCCAGCCAAAGAAAAATTTGGACTGTAGTTGGAAAAGGTGAAGAACATTGGATTGATCCTGATGGAGGTTATTGTTCCTGTCCTGGATTTTATTTTGGTAAATTAAATGGCAAGTCTACTTGCTATCATCTAGATTCTGTAGCATTGGCTATAAAAGAAAACAAAACAGAGTCTATTTTTTTCTCTGATGATGAATTTTCTGACTTTCTTTCTGGACTGATTTCTGATTTATAGTGATAATTATTCGAATGTATTAATACTCTGAAATTATATCTTGTGTCATGGATGATGATCAACAAAATTCTGAAATTGAAAAAATTGCAAATCTTATGATTCATGATAATCTTTCATCTGATGAACAAGATCTAACAAAATTAGAAAAATACAAGAATCAAATCAAAGAGGATTGTGGTATTGATGACGAGCAAGCAATGAAATTAGTTTATGAGACTCTATTATTTAGAAAATTAAAAAATTCTGATTCTGGTGATATTTTAGACAAAGGTAACGACTTTGGTGCTGGATTCAGTTAGTTTTATCACAATTGAATAGTATCAATATCGTCTTTTGAAACTCCTTTCCAAAGACCAATCATTCCTTCTGGCTCTACTTCTTCAACTTTAGTGATTTGTTGAATCTTAATGTGGTCTGGATTTGGAGGCATCCATAACATTGCCATGTAATCTCCTACATTTCCAACTTTAGTTGGTAAAGCCATGGTTATTTTTTCATTCACAAATCCTTTTGTTGTGAGTGCTTCCATGACTTTTTCTCTGAGATCCATTTTTCCATGTAAGAATAGATACACATCTTTTTGGGTGTCAATTTCTGCCATGAATCCCCTGATTTTTTAAACTAAATCAATCTTTCCTGATCTAACCTCTTCCAAAAAGGGTTAAATTAGAATACTTGGAAATCTTAGATGTGAAAATCTTCACTGTTGGCAGTAAATCCTTTGTAACTAGTTTCCAATTAGCTGGTGTACCTGGAGTAATTTCTGAAACCCCTCAGAAAGCTTTTGATGAAATAAAGACACTTACTGATGATCCTGATGTTGGATTGGTTTTAGTTAGTGATGATATTACAGAATCAATTAGCGATGAATTAACTGCCCTTCGAGCTGAAAAATCTACTTTAGTATTTACGTTACCTGCAGCTGGAAGCGAAAAAACTGAAGTTGATTACCGAGTCATGTTAAAGAAAATTCTCGGTGTATAATTCTTTTAATCTACTTATATTCAATTTTCTGATGTTTTACAATGAAAACTGCTTTTGTTAAAGACCCATCTGTAATTTCAGTTGATGATGTAGAAAAACCATCATTGAATTCTGGTGAGATTTTGATACAGATGCAAGCATGTGGTATTTGTGGTTCTGACTTGGAAAAAGTTTTTGGACAATATGGACAACCATCAATGCGATTAGGTCATGAACCTGCTGGAATAGTTTTAGATGTTAGTTCTGATGTTTCTGAATTCAAAAAAGGTGACAGAGTATTTACTCATCATCATGTTTCTTGCTATGATTGCCATTTTTGTAATCATGGTTATGAAACAATGTGTAAGAAATATTCTGAAACTAATTTGTCTCCTTGTGGTCTTTCTGAAGAATATGTAGTTCCTGCATGGAACGTATCTCATGGCGGCGTTTTGAAAATTTCTGATTCTTTAAGTTTTGAAGAAGCTGCAATGATTGAACCTTTGGCATGTTGTGTAAGATCTTGGACCAAATTTAATTATCAACAAGGTGATTCGGTTGCAATTTTTGGTGTAGGTCCAACTGGTATGATGCATGTTATGTTGGCTCAGGCACAAAAATTTTCAAAAATCATTTGTTTTGATGTAAATGATTTTCGTTTAGACTTTGCAAAAAAATTCAACATTACTGAATCTATCAATTCCATGGATGAAAATAGAAAACAAAAAATTTCAAACCATACTGATGGAAGAGGTGTAGATGTTGCAATTGTTGCTACTAGTAGTATGGCTGCACTTGAGGATGCAATTGATCTAGTGCGAAAAGGAGGCACTGTGATGATGTTTGGTGTTCCTTCAAAGGGGGCAAAATTAGATTTGGATATGAGTAAAATATATTCAAAAGAAATAACTCTTGTAACAAGTTATGCTGCTTCTGATAAAGATACTAAGAATGCACTTGAATTAATTGAATCTTCTAAAATTGATGTTAAGCGTTTGATCACTCACACCTATTCTATTGATGATACTCAAAAAGCATTTGATCATGCACGCAGTGGTGATAATGCAATGAAAATTATCATTACTAAATGAGAACGGCTTTAGAAAGGTATTTCTATTCTTCCAAAATCTAAAAGACATGGATTGGGGATTAAAAAATAGATTATCTAGTATTATCAAACCACAAAATAATCGTGCTTTAATGTTAGCAGTTGACCATGGATATTTTCTTGGTCCAACTGAAAAATTAGAAAATCCTCAAAAAGTAATTGGTCCTCTTTTGAAATACTGTGACTCTTTGATGGTTACTCGAGGTGTTCAGAGAACTTCTGTTTCTCCTAACACCAGTACTCCTATGGTGTTGCGTGTATCTGGCGGTTCTAGTATTATTGGTGATGATTTATCTCAAGAAGATATCACCGTATCTATTGAAGATGCAATTAGATTAAACGCAAGCGCACTTGCAATGTCTATTTTTGTTGGCTCAAAATATGAATATCAAACTGTTGTAAATCTTGGAAAATTAGTCAATGAGGCTACAAAATATGGTATACCTGTTTTAGCCGTAACTGCAGTTGGAAAAGAATTAGGAAAAGACGCACGATATCTTTCACTTGCTTGTAGAATGGCTGCTGAGCAAGGCGCTAATATTGTAAAAACATACTATTGTGAAAATTTTGAAAAAGTAGTTCAATCTTGTCCTGTTCCAATTATTGTTGCAGGAGGAAAGAAAATTCCTGAACGAGATGCATTACAATTAACATACAATTCTATCAAAGCAGGAGCTGTGGGTGTTGATATTGGAAGAAATGTTTGGCAATCTGAACATCCAGTAGCCATGATTAGAGCAGTTCGAGCAATAGTTCACGAAAACTCTAACGTTGATCAGGCATTCAAATTATACAATAAATTGGCTAGTGAAGAATCTAAAAGAAAATCAAACAAACCTAATCAAAACAAATCAAACAAACCTAATCAAAACAAATCAAACAAACCTAATCAAAACAAATCAAACAAACCTAATCAAAACAAATCAAACAAACCTAATCAAAACAAATCAAACAAACCTAATCAAAACAAATCAA
>Ga0257127_1000518_pt1 | contig 33530 bp, 25 predicted proteins | sample SI060_135mmetaG_FD_190152 | JGI IMG/M metagenome (GOLD analysis project Ga0257127, IMG submission 190152) | Marine microbial communities from Saanich Inlet, British Columbia, Canada - SI060_135m | ecosystem: Environmental > Aquatic > Marine > Inlet | place: Canada: British Columbia | collected... | reverse complement strand
CAATGGGATTGGTTATTATCCGGCCTTGATATTACCAAAATGCGGGGCCATCAACCGCTTACTTTTATGTCTGTACGTTGACCTGAATTCGCACCAACGGGTCACAAATACTGTTAAAATAGTGGCCATGAAAACACCGGCTAACAACTTGCCAACTGATGTAGAAACATTGCAGGAACTCGTATTAAAGTTGCAGTCTCAGGTATCAACTAAGCAAAATAAACTTGATACTCTTCAATCCAAATATCAATACCTATTAGAACAATTCCGTTTAGCTCAACACCAACAGTTTGGCAGAAGTAGTGAGACCAATGCAACTCAGGGCGATTTATTCAACGAAGCCGAGGCATTGCTGGGTGACTTTGTCGAACCAGAAAAGGAAAGCATCAGCTATACCCGGAACAAACCGAAAAGAAAGCCACTGCCTAAAGATTTACCACGAGAAGTAATCGTTCATGATATTAACGAAGTTGATAAAGTCTGTGACTGTTGTGGGAATGACTTACATCAGATGGGTGAAGATAAAAGCGAACAATTACAGTTTGTCCCCGCTCAAATTAAAGTGATTGAACATATCCGGCTCAAGTACAGTTGTAGAACTTGCGAGCAGTCAGCAACCAAAACCACTCTTAAAATAGCTCCTGTTCCAACCAACCCCATCCCGAAAAGTATTGCCACACCGTCATTGCTTAGCCAAATCATTACCAGTAAGTACCAGTTTAGTTTGCCGCTGTATCGGCAAGAGATGTTTTTTAAGCAACACGGCATTGAGATCAATCGAAGAACCATGAGTGAATGGATGATTAAATGTGCCACATTATTTAAACCGATTATCGACATCTTTCATGAGCATTTATTGCAACAATCGGTTGTCCAGGCTGATGAGACACCGCTGAAGGTGCTGAAAGAAGATAAATCGACTTGTTACATGTGGCTTTATTGCTCAGGCACTGACTCGGCTAGAGAGAATAACCTGAAAAATATCGTGCTGTATGATTACCAAAATAGCCGCAGTGGCCGCTGTGCCGTCAATTACTTGCAGGGATTTACGGGGGCACTGCAGGTCGATGGTTATAAGGGCTATGAGCAAACAAATGCCCAACTGTCTGGATGTTGGGCTCATGCTAGGCGAAAATTTACCGATGCTCAAAAGGCTCAGGGCCATAACAAGGCTGGCAAGGCACAGTGGGCTATCAACCACATTCAAAAACTCTATCGCATTGAGAAACTCATCGAAGGTAAATCAGCGGAAGAAAAAGTCGCCATCCGAAGAGAGCAAGCCCTACCGCTACTTGAACAGTTTAGAACCTGGCTGGATAAATCGGCCCTACAGGTCCCCCCAAAATCTGCTGTTGGCAAAGCCATCGCTTATAATCTGAATCAATGGCAGAAACTGGTTCGCTATGTAGAGAATGGTGATCTCAATATCGACAATAATCGAGCAGAGCGAGCAATAAAACCCTTCGTCATTGGCCGAAAAAACTGGCTTTTTTCTAATAGTGCCAGTGGCGCCAATGCGAGTGCAGTACTTTATAGTGTTATCGAAACAGCAAAAGCCAATGGACTGACACCTTTCAATTATCTGATCCATCTACTCGAAGAATTACCTAAAGAGCCTGACGACTTGGAACCTCTGCTGCCATGGAATGTAGAACTCGAGCAAAAAATATAGGTGTACTTGCGCGGACGCTTACGCTATTTCTTCTACTGATTTTAATGGATTACATCCGTTTGCTCCACTTTATCAGACTATGGGTTATCAACAGTTATTTGAAGAGTTAGATGACATGTTATGTGATCTGACTGGTTTTAATGCCTTTTCATTTCAACCTAATGCGGGGTCACAAGGTGAATATACCGGCTTATTAGTGATTCGAAAATATTATCAGGTTAAGGGGGAGGGAAGGCGCAAGATTTGTTTGATACCTGCATCAGCTCATGGTACAAACCCAGCCAGTGCAATGATGGCAGGCTTTAACGTGGTGGTATTATCGTGTGATGACAATGGTAATATTAGTATGGAGGATTTACTTTGTAAGGTAGCAATGTATTCTGAAAATTTAGCTGTCTTAATGATTACTTACCCATCTACCCATGGTGTATATGAGGAATCATTCTGTGAAATGTGTAAAATAATTCATCAACACGGTGGTCAGGTTTATTTGGATGGGGCTAATTTTAATGCTTTAGTGGGATTAAGCCGACCGGGCAAAATAGGCGTCGATGTTGCGCATTTTAATTTGCATAAAACCTTTAGTATTCCCCATGGTGGCGGTGGTCCCGGTGTTGGCCCTATTGGTATTGCAAACCATCTGCTCCCTTATTTACCTGACCACCCTATAATAAAAGGCATTAATCCTTATAAAAATGCACAAGGTACAATTGGCACAATAGCTGCCGCCCCTTGGGGGTCGGCCAGTATATTAACAATTTCATGGGCCTATATTGCGATGATGGGTGCGGTTGGTTTAAGAAAAGCAACACTGACAGCAATACTTAATGCTAATTACATCGCCAAGCGGCTGAAACCATTCTACTCAATACTTTATACCGGGAAAAATGGTTGGGTCGCGCATGAATGTATTATTGATTGTAGGCCATTTAAGAATAGCTGTAATGTCACTGTTGAAGATATTGCCAAACGTTTAATTGACTTTGGTTTTCATGCTCCAACAATTTCTTTTCCGGTCCCTCAAACCTTGATTATTGAACCTACTGAAAGTGAAAGTAAGGAGGAAATAGATCGCTTTTGTCAGGCATTAATTTGTATAAGACAGGAAATTAAAGATATTGAAATGGGACGCGTTAGTCGGGTTAACAATGTTCTACATAATGCTCCGCATTCATTTTATTTATTATTAACAGATTGGCACTACCCTTATTCCCAACAACAGGCTTTTTTTCCTGCTGTTCATTTTCATGAAGATAAATATTGGCCCCCAGTGGGACGAATTAATAATGAATATGGGGACAGGCATTTGCAATGTGGTTGTCCGAAATATACAGAGTATTGATTTGTGCCTTATGTGGCCGTTGGTATTTAATAAAATTTATACATAAAATCCCGGATGTAGATAGCGTATTTAATTAAAGAAATAATTCCTATTTTACTACTCGTAAGAGGGGATCAAATTGTTAATAAAACCGGGGCTTGCGATACATTCGGAGATTCTCGTAATTGGGAATAGATAATGTTCTTCTTGTGAGTGGTAAGCATGCTTCACTGGGTGAAAGGTATCGGAAACTTGCTGGATCTGGAGTTAGGGTTCCTAATGGTTTTGCTACTACTGTTGCGGCTTATTTTTAAGATAACAACCTCACAGAAAAAATAATTAACGCCTTAAAAAGTATCGACAACGATAATGTCTGTAGTGATTTTTAGCAGCGATGAGGAGAGCCATGAGGTTGTTATCCTGTCATAACGTTGAAGTTAAGAGGTAAGTACAATTTGTTTTTTTTAAAGTTATCTGTGGATTACCGATTCATAAGCTGGATCTTTTTGCGTCTTTTGGCATTGATTTATATCTTTGCATTTGCATCAATGGCTGTACAAATTGAAGGGCTTATTGGCACACAGGGCATACTCCCTATTGAAGTCAAATTACAGGAGTTGAGCAATGTAATTCCAAACCAAAAATATTGGTTTTTCCCATCAGTATTTTGGTTTACCGCCTCCGACTCTGCTCTGTTGTGGGTTTGTTATTTTGGTGTTATTTCTGCGACTTCGTTGTTTATTGATAGGGCTAGCGCTGTATCCTTGTTTGTCTGTTATATCTTGTATTTATCTATTGCTTTTGCAGGTCAGGATTTTACTGCTTTCCAATGGGATGGATTACTCTTGGAAGTCGGGTTTTTGGCAATTTTTTTGACTTGGGGTTCGGGATGGATTGTCTTTTTATACCAATTTCTTTTGGCGCGGTTTATGTTTATGTCAGGTGTAGTAAAACTGGCAAGTGGTGACCCTAATTGGTCTGGGTTAACAGCATTAAATTATTATTACCAAACACAGCCACTTCCTAGCTCTTTTGCGTGGTATGCACATCATTTACCGCAATGGTTTCATAAACTGTCAGTACTAGGGGTATTTTTTATTGAACTTATTGTACCGGTTTTAATGTTTATACCGGGTAAGTTCAGGTCATTAGTAGCTTTATGTTTTGTCATTTTACAACTGTTTATTATATTGACGGGTAACTATGGTTTTTTTAATTTTTTAGTCATCATTTTATGTTTATTTCTATTCAATGACCATGATGTTACGCCATTTTTATCCAAAAATATGGTCAAGCATATCTATCTTCGCAGTCGTTTACCTGGGCTAAAGGCTCATATAAGCGCAGTTGTTTTCACAGCTGTTGTCTTAATGGTGTGTGGAGCAGATGTATGGCAGGCAAGCACCAGAAAACAAGTGATGCAACCCTTGGCCATGCTACAGCAAACTGTAAAACATTTATCTATCATTAATAATTACGGCCCGTTTGCGGTTATGACTACAATTCGTCGGGAAATTATTATTGAAGGTTCTAACGATGGAAATATATGGTTTCCATACCATTTCAAATACAAACCAGGAAATGTAGAGAAAGCATTAACTTGGGTAATTCCACATCAGCCAAGGCTTGATTGGCTGATGTGGTTTCAAGCGCTCGACAAAAGACCAACTGACGGTTGGTTTTTTTCATTTATAAAGCGAATAAAGGAAGGGTCACCGCAGGTTACTGCACTATTGGCTGGTAATCCTTTCCCAACAACCCCGCCCAATTACGTAAGGGCATTGATTTATCAATACCGATTTACAACCCCACAAGAGCTTAGAATTAATGGACAAATATGGCAATCAAATACTCCAGGTATTTACTGGACAGAATTTTATTCACAGAATTCTTTAAAATCAGAATATAGCCCCTAATTGGCTAAATGGTACTAGCCGTGATAACGTCTTGCTATTAAGGCAATAAGCACGTCAATTAGCTGACAGGCAATGCTGTGATAGCTACGTTTTTAAAAACATTATTTATCTTTCATGCAATTTTTTAGTGTGTTTCGGTGTATCTACTTGTCTTCCCCATTCAGCCCAAGAGCCATCATAAACAGGTATATCCTTGCAGCCAATTTGGTATAAAGCCAGCGCGAGTACCGCAGCAGAAACGCCAGAACCACAAGTCGTGACTATAGGGTCAGAAAGATTGATATGGGCGTGCTTAAAAAGTGATTGTAATGTTTGATCTGAAAATAAAGTTTTTTGGGTACTGTCCATTAAATGGGCATAAGGGATATTTATACTGTCGGGGATATGGCCGGGTTGAAGTGCGGCTTCGGCCAATCTTCGTTGCCCTAAAAAACTATCAGTTGACCGGGCATCTATAATTTGCCGTGATTTACTTGTCAGTACAAATTTCATTTCCTTTAAGTTAAAAACCAGTTCCGAACAGTATTGTGCCTTAAAGTTTTTTGTTATCGAAGTGGGTTGTTCAGAACTCATGGGGTAATTTAATTGCTTCCAGCGTGTTTGACCACCATCAATAATGTGGACTCGATTATGACCAAAAACCCGAAACATCCACCAGACTCTGGCAGCAGCAAAAAAATGATTATTATCGTAAATGAGCACCAGTGTATTGTTGCTAATCCCCATTTTTCCAACGGCAGTAGAAAAATAGTCTGCATTAGGTAACATATGTGACAAAGTGTTAGACAAATCGGCAACCTCGTCAATATCAAAAAAATGTGCTCCGGGAAGGTGCTGTTGTTGATATTCTTTTTTGGCATTGCGCCGTTGCCTAGGTAAAAAGAAAGTTGCATCCAAAATAACCTGATTTTCAGTATCAAGATTTTGTTGTAGCCATTCGCAACTGACTAGTGCAGACTTTTTAATCAATTCTTTTTGTAAAACCACTATGACATTTTGCGTTAAGTAAAAATGAGTAGTTAACCTAATTAAATCGATGTGATCAAGTATTTGAACACTATAAAATATGGGTTTATCATTTTTTATTACATGGATTCAACGAGTAAATGCAATATTTCGGTTAATGCCAAGACATCTTCTGGGTCGATTGTTCATTTATCCCATCATCGCTATGTGAACCCATAGCGTCTAATTGCCTAAGAGGCACTTTTAGTTCATTGTTAACTTTACTGAGTGTCAACAACGAATGAAAAAAAGTGTAGAAAAGTTCAACAGTAATTTTTTTATTAAAAAAAAAGTTTTAAAAAAAAATCTTGAAAAGAATAAAGGTGTCCCCATATCTTAATTAAACCTGAGTCTCAGAGTGGATCAGGTGTTTTTTAAATTTTATTGCTTCTGACAGGAGAATAGTTATGGCTAGAATTGATTTATCTCGCCTATACCGTAGTACGGTTGGCTTTGATCATTTTGCATCGTTGTTAGACTCCACGTTAAGTACCGAACAAACCTCCCCTGAATATCCACCGTATAATATTGAGGCGATGGATGAATATCATTATGCCATTACTTTGGCGGTTGCAAGTTTTACAGAAAATGAATTAGATATACAGGTTGAAAATGGCATTTTAACAGTACGAGGTAAGAAACGAACTGCTGTTGATAGTCGTAATTATCTTGATCAAGGCATTGCTTCTCGATCGTTTGAGCGGAAGTTTAACTTGGCTGACCATATTGAGGTGACCGAAGCAACGGTTACACATGGGCTATTAACGGTTCATCTGATTAAAGAGATCCCTGAGGCATTAGAACCCCGTAAAATTAAGATTACTTCGGGTCAAGAGGTGATTGAAGATAAAAAAGCAGCAGCTTAAATCATCGACGTGGGAGGCAAGTGTAATCCCCCAATAAATTATAGTAATTAATTTTAGGTTCATGTTGTCGAATCATTGTTGGGCTGTTTTGTTATTTATGTTTTACGGGACTTAATATAATTTTAGGAGCGATGTTATGAATAATTTAAAACATGAGGAACCAAATGAACATTCTTCTTCGATTACTAAAAGGGAATTTTTGTTTGGCCTTTTTTATGGTATTGCTGTCACCCTTATTGTTATTGTCACAGCCTCTTGGTTTTGATATGGGTTGTATAAAACAGACCGGCTGAAGAAGTATGAGCCGACTAATAAGCGGCGTTAAATGTTTTCATATCACAAGGTGCATTTTGACAGGATTGTCCTGTGCCTTTGTTAATTAATTCTACGGCGTTCGAAAGGGCGCACCCATAAAAAAATGGAATACACCCTTTCTTATGCGTTGCAATTAAGCTGAAATCGTCGCCACCCACTAGAAGGAGAAAACAGGATGGATTCGGTTTATTCACGCACAAAAATTAGATAGCTAATTTCAGTAATAATTCCTTTTTACCGGATTACCAACGATGAACGTGAATGAAGAGAAGGAATTGCAAAGAATTTAAAATGAATTATTGGTAAAACCCAAGCGTCTAAAACCTTATGTTTATGATGTGAGTTTAGGTTATGAAAAAATTATTACTTGTAGTGGTTTTATTATTATCTGTCACTACTCTTAGCGGGTGTTCTGATCAAGAGTGGGGTGAATTTTTCGACCCTAAAAACAACAAATAATATTTAAGTTTAGTTTTTTAGATGAAAAATAACATACTTTTTCTTACGTAACTGGAGTTATTTTGAATTGCGGTTTAGTCTTAATAGTAATACCCTTAAAAAAGGAAAGGCGCACTCAGAATTATTAAACTGAATGTGCCTTTTTTAGGCATAAAGATTTATTTTTAATAGCATTTTCAGAGTATTTTAAAGGGCCGTGAAGAAGGTTATCCATGCCTTTCTTTTTCTGTTTGTTGCTTACAGGCAATGTATTTAAGCCGATGTATTTCGTTCGATAACGCTATTTCAAAATCCTCAGAAGTCATTGCATTACCCGTTAGTTTAATTTGTAATTTTTGAAGCATATGTAATGCTTTTGGTAAATGTTCTCCTTTGTGTTCATCTAGATATTCATTCAGATAGTATTGTGTGGCAAAGTCTTTTATATCAAGTTTTTCAAGTCTCATTTTACACCTCTTAATGAATGAACAAAATCATGGTTGTGATAACTAATTGTTAGATTTTTTTAAGTTTGTATAGGCTCAAAAATTATGAAAAGTAATAGGGTGGAACTACAATGCTAACGGCTAATAGCACAATTCAAATCATGCAGAGATAGACCGATGGGAATTGTCCATAAAATACTTTTACCCTTTGTTAGAGGTCATATCGAAATTTAAAGTTCCCTGTTTTTACATACTGTAGAGATATGTTGAATATGTTCCTCATGTTTTACCCATAATTAGTTTACTAAAAGCGTGTTTTAATTTATTTGAACATTTCTACATAAGAGGTGAATGATGAGTTGCCAGCTTTTTGACTTAGGGTTTGATAATTTTTGCTACGATTTTTCGTTGGAACTATATAGATTCCCTGCTGGAGTTAGGCAATCTCTTGTCAAGGGCTATGAGGCTGTATAATTTCAACAATTTTGAATAAATGATAGTCATTCGTTTATTGCATGTATCGTTTAATGCGGGGTATTGAGCGAATATATTTTAGGCTAGTTATGTTTTTATGACTGTGGTGACAAGGATTAATTTATGATTCGGCTTTTAGTTTTTTTAGGACTACTTAGTGGCGGTGTGTTTTTTGTTTTTCTGGGAGAGGATGAGTCCAAGAAGGGTGATTCAGAAGATATTATTTCTGAGCTAGTACCTATACCGCCGATCGTTGAAGTTAAGCCTGTTATGCCAATAGCGGAATCAGAACCTGAATCTCAACCGCTAGTGGTTAAGCAGAAAATTACAATCAGTGACATAGCTTCTGAGGAACCTGTCGATGAGTGGATAGCGTCAGAAGATATGTTAGAACCGGTGTTAATTAAACCACCGGTAATTGTTCTAGCTGACAGTGATGATTTTATTCATGCCGCATTAGTATCGGTATTTCCTGATTCTAAGGCCGGTCATTTGTTCAGTCAAGAAAATGTGTTACAGCGTTTTATCACGCTTGTTAATGATATTGCCCAAGGCGATATCCTTTTTAAACACCGATTATTTTTAAAGCCAGAAAGTTCATTTCCAATTTTAGTGTCAGGGGATGCTTTAATGCTCGACCCTGAAGGTTATCATCGTTTTGATGATTTGGTCACTACCTTTACTCAGGTGGATGTTGATGCGGTTATGGTTTTTATCAGCGAGTATAAATCACTGATGCAAATTGTTTTTGAACAGTTCAGTCACGCTAATGATTACACCTTAGATAAAATGATTTTGAAATCGATTGATGCTATATTGGCTGCGCCAATAGTTTGGGAAGAAATTCAACTCACAAAAAAACTAAGTCGGTACCACTTTGCGAATCCCAATTATGAAGCGTTATCAGGTATTGAAAAACAAATGATTCGCTTAGGTCCTACTAATACCTTAGCGATTCAAGAGAAGTTAAAACTATTTCGTGCAAGGTTACTTGCACTAGAGAGTTGATTCAACCGTATTCTTTTAAGCACACCCCCTGATAGGGAAGAGTATGAAGAGCTAAATAACGTTTGCCAAGGTCATTTTTTATACTCGCTAACAGATAAATTGATCCATTTACAATGTTACGCCAATTATTTAAATGACTGTCATTATTAAAATGACATAACTCATTGCAAGAGTAAAAGTCAGTCTATTAGTCACTCAACTGTCGATTAGGTAAGTGATACTTTTTCCTTTCCGCTGCAGGAAGAGGGGGTAGTACATTATATGAGAACCTTAGTTGAAAGACTAAAAATGAGGGCGGCTAGAAAGCAAGGTAAGAGTGTAGGTAAACGAATAAATTCGACCTCACCTATTTACGACATCTAGGGTTAATATAACCCCTTACGGCATCCTTGATAATGTTTTCTTCGAATTAAATGACGCTTAAATACGAGCAATAGGCTGAGAAAAGAACTTGATCTTTACAATATCTGGTGGTTTTCTACGACAGGGCTAGAATCGGCAACTAATATATTATGAATCCAAAGGTTTATATCAGATTGAACAAGCCATCCCTGTAAATCACGCAATAACATATGATAACCCTCGTCATAGATGATTTTTTGAATATGTGTCCCTTTTACCGGGAGTGAATCAATCATTTTTTTCATCGCAACGGGTGGAATAACTTCATCCTTCTTACCATAGAGCAACAATGTATTAGCATTTAATTCATTTGATGCTAATAAGGCATCATCCATTAAGTTAACTAAACCCCAAACAGTAGCGATAATTGTTTTTTTAATAATCAAGGGATCTTTGCGCAGATCTTGTAACATGGGTTTATTATCCGATGGTGTTATTTTCAGCCCACCGCCACCTATTTGTGCCCATGGAATAGTATGTGCCGCCAACCACAGCGTTGCCCGTTGATACCACGGCATTACTGTTCTTCCCCGTACGGACGGAGCAACTAGGATCACACCATTAACATCAAGTAGCGTTGATGAAAGGGTTTTCAATACAACACCTCCGCCCATACTACTACCCAGTACAAATATAGGCATGTTTTGTTCTTTGGACTTTATCAAAGCAACTAAAGAAAATAAATCATCAGCCATTACTGATCCACCATGCCAATAACCAGGAGAATTTGTACCACCAAATCCTCTTTGATCATAGGCTATGGTTTTAATATCCTGTGTAGATAAATACTTTCCCAGTGATGCAAATGATGAAGAGTAATCATTGAATCCATGTAAACAGACAACAATTGCTTTGTGATTTCCATTTTTAGCACGCCATATTTTTAATGGATGTTGATAACCGTCATTAGAAATGAATGCTGTCTTGGTAAGAAGGGCATCACTTATATTTTTCTGTACCTTCATGGCCGTTTTTGGGGGTTTGAAAGACCATGAAAAATTATAAGAAATATAATAAAAAGCAGCCGTTGTCAGCACGAGCATCAACAGAGACATAAACACAAAAGGTTTTTGGAGTTGTAAGAGCATAAGAAAAAGTAGAAATAAATTAGGTGTTTCTATTTGCTACAGTCCATTGTGTGCAATGAAATAATCAATAGTGGAAAAGCGGTATCTTAAAAGCAGAGAAATATTTAAAAACGAATGAATGATAAATCAACTGCGCTACTTTAATAAAGTGACCAATTGACGCGCGTCAAATTGACTCATTTGAATCCTGTCATTTCCTCTACAAAAACCATTTGCGTTATAAGTAAAAAATTCTCGTATACTTATAAGGAGTCACATTACACAAACAGTCAAATCTTCTTGATCAGATAACAAAATGAAGTCGGTATGTCAGTCCCAGAGTTCTGCCGCGAACGACATGAGTAATGCGACACCATTATCAATGGTGTGCTGAATTTGGCAGGATGGATGCCTCGTTAATGAAACGAATGAAAGAGCTTGAAGATGAAAATAGACGGTTTAAAAGGATCTATTCGTATGTAAATCTTAAAGTTGTGCTTGCTAGAAAGGCTATCGAAAAAAAAGTGGTAAAGTTATCCTAAATAGGAGAGATGACACAAAGAGTCGTGATGGGGCGCCGCGCTAACATTAGGATTTTATGCGCTGTACTTTCGATTAGCGAAACTTGCTATCGCTACCCCGCTAGATTACCCTCTGAAAACAAACAAATTGCGGACGGGCTGCTTAGACTAAACATCACACATAAACGCTGGGACTTTGGGTTGTGCTTATAATAACGAACACCCACATTCAGCAACTGGAGGAATTCTAAGCGGTCAGTTACTGAGTGCAGTTTAATCTCTATCCATAACTTCGGTTATTAATAGGAGAATTACACTTATTTTATTGCATTCAGAGGGTAAACCACCCATTTCAAACGTCTGAAAAGGATGATTTGATTTAAAAGAATAAAAAATTAAATAGCAATTAGATCGTTAAAATGACCGGTGCGCGTGATTTTAAGTTTCAGTTGAAGCATCCAGTTTGGATGAATTAGGTTAGAACATAATCGATGGCTAATAGAAAAGTTACAATTAAAGATAACAACGGGAATGACTATGTCATGGCAGACATTGAGGCATTTCAAAAGCATCTGTTGGATTATCATTTCTCAGGAACCTCATTACATGAGGAAAAAGGGCATTATTTCACCATTAATGATGAGTTTAGAAAAATGATTGAAAGTTTGGTTAAGGAATAAACACAATCAAATGCAGAAAAGAAATGATTTTAATTAACGAGATATATAGGACATCATAAATTATGAGAATTAATAACGTTATTTGGGTCGTACTCGGGTTGTTGTTATTTTTACCGGGACTTAGTCCAGCGAAAAACATTCAAACAGAGCACGCTCGGTGCATTGATATGTGCGGTAGTAATAAAGGTCGCTTTGATGTTCTATCTCCTTTCTATAAAACAGTACAAGATTGCCATGATAAGTGTGCTAAAAATATAAAATCAATTGGAGTCAGTAATCAGACTATTTTCGGTCAGACGACAGAAAAATTTTATATTCCGATAAATAAAAATACAGTCCTAAAGAAAGGGGACATTATAGAAGTTGATTGCTTACAAAAAAGGATTAGGATTCGTTAAACAATCAATTTTGTTTATAGACCAGAGGTTATGGGTGCTCAAAAGTTGAAAATATAAAGACGTTAACTTAGCTTTATCTTTTTAGCGTGATAAGTATGGTGCGCTGCACTGCGGGAATTAGTGCAGATATGGTTGAGTATCATAAAACATCTACAACCTTATCACGTTCAAACTAACTTTTTGTGACTTGAACATGGTACTGAGAGATGGTATCTGCGTTCGTATCACTGTGCCACATCATTGTAAACTCGATGCAGACTCTGTACTACCACAAATGACTCGACGACATTTCGGATGTAATTCCAGATCTCCACTGATGCTCCGTACAGCAGTTTCCAGTATTACCAAGGCCCACTGGAGACTACCAGCCCTCGCGTTCTTTCTCCATGCTGGCAGAGGGGGTGGTAAACAGCACGGAAAATCGTGTGGTGATAGCTAATTTAAGTTTTAGCTTTAATTATTAGCATACGTTTTTGATAGCTGTTGAAAACATAAAAAATAAACTTTATAGGTAGAAAAGCTGCCCAGAGTTGGGTTCTCTATCAATTTATTTGTTTGAGTGGTAATGGCGTAATTCTGTGTCGAAGCTAAGGTTATCAGGATGTAAACGATGCTAGCAAAAGACGTAACTAAAAAATATCGTTGTTCTATACGGGTATTTTAATTAAAAAAATTAATATAAAACAATAATTTATATTACATACTTGATTTTTATTTTAAATTTGTTGCGTAATGGGTCAGATGGTGGTTAAAATGAAACCGTTTTCAAAAAGTGTCATTGGATGGCGGTGATTATTAGCTGTCTTAGCGTTATTTTTTTCTTAACATAAAGATAGTTATTATGAAAAAGTTTAATAGTAGAAAGAGCATGGTTTTTTTTTTAGTGTCTACTGGTTTTTTTTTCGCGGGTAATTTACAAGCTGCAGAGGCACCTAAAAGCGCCTATATAGAACCGGGCAATCAAGCTAAATCTTTGCAAAATAAGTCACCTGAAGTAAATGAGAGAGCTAAAAAACTTCAGAAAAAACAAAGGTTTAGTAATGCAAGCTATTGGAGAAAAGCGATTATACATTTATAACTATGATAATAAAAAAAGTGTTTACTGAAAAAAACAAACTATTATGGGTTCAAGTTACCAAGAAAATTAAAATCTATAGGTCATGTTTCTAACGACTCTGGCCTAGGATAGTCTGGTTATAACCGTAACCTCCCATAGCTAAGAATCCACCATCACACATTTCATTGGTTAATTTACAAAGTCTTTGATCGCACAGCATGCGCTGATACACTGTAGTAATGGGCTCTTCCGATATCTGTTAAAAGCACCTTGTAAGAGAATAATATCAACGCTCTGTGCTATCAAGAACTGCTCTGTTTGTTCAAAGGTGGGTAAAAATTATCATCTGAGGCAAGTGCGCCACTATTTTTGTGAAAGCTTGTTTTTCTTGCATGGATTGTTGATAAAACACCTGTGCCAAAATATGATGGTATAGAGGATCAAAAAGATAGGCGTCACTAAATCCATAGTTGGCTAATTCATCCCCCAAATAAGTACAACTCTGGTTTTGTTGGCCCATAGGACACAGTGCGTTGTTTCCTTATAAAAAAGTTAAGAGGGGTTAGGGATTTAATTAATTTGAGTTTTAAGTTGATAACAGCCTTTCTTCAAGCCGGTAAAATAACGTTCTATAGAGGGATGATTGATCGGTTCATCGTTTTTACTGAGCATAAGATTACGTTCTGCAACATAAGTTTGGTGAATTCCATTATTAACTAAAACGTGATACCAGGGTTGATCCTTAGGTGGTCGACTACGAGCCATTTCGTCATACCATTTATCGTTGCCTAAAAACTTGTAGTCAACATCGATAATAACCCCGCGATAATCAAATAGTTGATGTTGGACAATTTGGCCAATAAAAAACTTAACTTCAGACATGATAATGCACCGAACACATAGAAAGTCACAAAACTAGAGCTTAAATGATCTTCTCAATTTAACCAAGAAGATATGCTTTATTTGTAAAACTTTGTATTTACTTCAAAAACCCAGATAGTTTCCGGCTGATGAAGTGGTTTTGGGAGGCAAAGTTGCTATGTTATGGGCGAGGGTGGCTGTTAACGCTTAAAAGCTAAATTAGTAGCTCACAAAAGTAAAAATATTTTAGTCATTCCTTAGTGTGAGACGTTATGAGTTAAATACTATTGATATCATCAATAATACTAACCCATTTAAACTATGCCGCCATAATATAAAAGGAGGGAATCGATAATTAAATTAAGCTAAATTTATTTTATAAAAGCACGCCAGATTATTGGAATTAAGGCACAATGAACAATCTATGATGTTTCTTAAAAAAGCACTGCATTATTGTTTAAAGGTTGCAGTTTTTAAAGAAACTGCAGTTAGATAATTGATTCCAAAATAGTTAGAACTTTCATTGTACCAATAGTTACCTGAATTAATTTATGAGCAAACAACAAACAGAATTTCCATTAGAGCGCGTATCTGAGATTCAATCCAGAACGACTGATTTTAAATTATTGGAACGTATTCCTTTAACCTTGGAAGGCGTTACTTGGCCGCTAAAGTTATCAGATCCCATTGGGGATGAAAAGAAACTGGTTTTATTGGACGTTGAAACCACTGGGCTTAATATTCAAGAAGAAGTTATTACCGAGTTAGGAATGGTTGTTGTGTCATATAGTCCTTCGGCCGGTAAAATTTGCACTATTGATGGTGTTATTAGTTTATACGATGATCCGGGCAAACCTATTCCTGAAGAAATTACGCAACTAACTGGGATTACTAATGCCATGGTTAAAGGGCAAAAAATAGATGTGGGCGTAGTCACACAATGGCTGCAAAATGCTTCATTAATTGTCGCGCACAATGCATGGTTTGACCGACAGATGTTTGAAAAACGCTTCCCAGAGCAAAGTACTTATCCATGGGCCTGTTCATTTAAGGGGGTAGATTGGAAATCGTTAGGATTTAAAAGTCTAGCGCTTGATTATTTATTGTTACGGTTGGGCTGGTTTTATGAAGGGCACCGGGCCTCGATTGATTGTTTAGCAATGGCTTGGTTATTTCATTTGTTGCCACAGGCTTTTGAGAGTTTACTGGTAGAGGCAGATAAGCGTACTGTACGGGTACAGGCGATGGGTGCGCCTTTTGCAGTTAAAGACACCCTGAGAGAACGTAAATATCGTTGGCACAATGGTGACAAAGGCCCCGTTAAACATTGGTGGCGTGATGTATCAGAAGAAGACCTTGAGGACGAGAAATGTTTCCTTGATGGTTTGTATCAACAGGGATCACTTCGAGCTCAATATGTATACCTTGATGCCTGCAATCGCTTTAAAGGTAACTAATGTTTAATTTAAGTTAATTTTCTATGAACTGTTTCACCAATAGAATGAAATAATTAAATTTATAAAAGTGATGATCTTTTCATAAGTTTCAATCTTTTCATCATCACTATTCAACCTAATTTAAATGGACGACGAACAACAACAATTGCACACTGAACAAAAACGCATGGGCGCATTTATGCTAACGATCATGTGGATTCTTTTTTTGATTATTCTGATGTTTTTTTTTGATGGTTTTCTTAAAGAACAACACAATCCTAATCAGGTTACCAATGCTTATACTGATTCAGATAATTTTAAGGAAGTACGCTTACAAAGAAATCGTGAGGGCCATTATTTAAGCTCAGGTACAATTAATAATACGACAGTTATCTTTTTATTAGATACCGGTGCCACCAATGTTGTTATTCCTTTTCATATTGCTGAAAAAATTGGGTTAAAAATAGGGCAGAAAACTCATTCAGTAACTGCTAATGGTACCGTTTCTACGTACGCGACACGTCTTGATCGTATTTCCATCGGAACTATTGAAATACGCGAAGTAGGTGCCTCAATAAACCCCAATACGCATGAAGGTGTTATTTTGCTGGGGATGACTTTTTTAAAACACCTTGATTTCACACAACGTGGCAATACTCTCACACTGAGACAATATGTTGAATGATTAGGCTACACATGGCGTGTTTTTACACCTTCTTAATAGTTGAACAAGGTGATTGTAGATTGTAATTTAAGTTTGTTTTAAATAAGCAGTTATAAATTGTTTAATAACTTGTCGGAGTAAGTATGAAAACGTTAAAACAACCAACAAAAATAATTTTACTTTTTATGTTGATGGGCTCATTCATAGTTTCAGCTAATGAAACAAATAACCGTAGACTCATCGAAAATGTGGGTTTTTTAACGCCTGAATCGGTTGAATATAATTCACATGAAGATGTTTATTTGGTAACTAATATTAACGGACATCCACTGGCGAAAGATGGTAATGGGTTTATTTCAAAATTAAGCCCGGATGGAAAAGTGATTGAGCTTAAATGGCTTGATGGGGCAAAACCCGGCACAACATTGCATGCTCCGAAAGGCGCGTCAATCATTAATAATTTACTTTATGTGACCGATATTAATCAGATACAGATATTTAGTCTCCCTGATGGGCAGCAAAAAAAATCGATAACAATTGCCGGCAGTACTTTCTTAAATGGTATTACTCCGGGTCAGGGTGATTTTGTTTATGTGACCGACAGTGGTTTAAATGCGGCGTTCAAACCAACAGGGACTGATGCTATTTATAAAGTTTGGGGTAATGGCCGCTATGAACTGGTAGTAAAGGATGAAAAAATGGGTGCGCCTAATGGGCTATGGGATAATGGCAATGGATTACAGGTAGTGACCTTCAACTCAGGAAGAATGATCCATATCACACGGTCAGGAAAACAAAAAATATTGCCCACACCTCCGAGTGGTGGTTTAGACGGATTAGTTAAACTCGATGATGGCCGATTTTTATTCTCCAGTTGGGGTGGCTCGGCTATTTATGCGTTGAATGAAGATAATACCTATTCACTGTTTGCAGATGCTCTTGACGCGCCTGCTGACCTGGGTGTTGATAGCAAGCGAAATCGACTACTTATTCCTTTGTTTAAACAAAATGCAGTGGTTTATTTACCCTTCTAAATTTATTTAGAAAAACTAGAGTATAAGCAATGAGTCAACAGGTTTTTTTAGTAACCGGCGCAACCGGTGCCATTGGTAAAGCGATTGCCATACAATGTGCAATTGATCACAATCATACCGTAGTATTAGCTTGCCGAAATAAAGATAAAGCGAAATCAGTTATTAATGAAATTATACAGTTAACGGGTAATTTAAGTATTTTCTCTGCGTTAGTTGACTTAAGTAATTATCATGATATTTGTCAGTTAGCTGAACGTTGGTCAGGGCCCTTACATGTACTCATTAATAACGCTGCTTCTGCACCGCGCAGACGTCAGGAAACCCGTGAAGGTATCGAATTACAGATGGCTACCAATGTGTTGGGTTATTTTTGGATGGTAAAAGCTTTTACTGATATATTAAAAAACTCGGGCTCGGCACAGATTATTAATGTGGCTAGTTATTGGGCCGGTGGTTTAGATTTAAATGACTTAGAATTTAATAAGCGACCTTATCATAACGACACCGCGTATAGACAATCAAAACAGGCCAATCGGATGTTATCTGTTGCCTTTTCGGACAAGCTAAAACCTTACCGAATCCATGTTAATTCCTGTCATCCGGGTGACGTGAATTCTACCTTGAGTCATAATCTTGGGTTTGATGGCCATGAAACCCCAGGTCAAGCGGCCCAAACACCTGTTTGGTTAGCAACACGTTCCTATGAGCAACAAACTACCGGATTTTATTATGAATATAGGCGCGCAGTACCGTGTCTATTTGGACGTGATAAAGAGGCCATACAAAAGCTATTCATTCGTTGTGAAACCTATACTAAGATATAGAGTCGTGGGCAAAGGATACCTTAATAGAGGCTATGATTTCAGTGCATAATGACAACATAGGGTGAGTTGAATAGTCGTCATCAGGGTTGATCGTGTTGAATTGGATTACGACGCTATTTGCAAATATGATTAGTGCATGACTGCAGTTAGGTTCAGGATTTAAAATAAGAAATTAATGCTTGTCTAACCACTTCTTTATTATCGGCTTTTAATCCGGATCGGCTTTGATCTGCTACGACTAAAAGGGCCAACTTACTGAATGTAACGGTTCTTGAATGACTGATCAATTGTTTTTCAGTGTAGCCTTCTTTTTTCATAATAGCGATAGCTCGGGTTATCCAGTCTTGGTTTTTTTTCTCACTTAGTATTTTTAGTCCGATTGCGTATGCATAGGGGTCAATTAAAAGCGCTTGATAAAAAGTAGTTGCTTGCAAAGAAAATAGTGCCGCCGCTTCTGAATTGCCTTTTTTTACGGCGTTTCTTATATGTGAGCAAAAAAATAATACTGAACCTGCATAATATTCATCGGAGGATTCCCCAAATTTAGATTTAGCAATTTCTTTGGGTATGGTATAGCCATCATTGGTAGCTACTGAATTGTCTGTGGGGATGTTAGCTTTTTCTAAGACTGATTGCGCGGTTAACTCCATATGCTCTAAGTGTTCTTCAAGGTTGAGGAAAACTGTTTTTGAGAATAGGTCTTTAATTGTGCCCGATACGGTTTCATCGGTACTGGGTGTGGATGTTGCCTTTTGGTAAATTTGTGGCTTGGTACGTGGTGATTTTGTTTGAACAGTAACGGGATTTTCTTTAACATCTGTGCCCGATGGGTGTGGTTCTTTACGGTTTTTGTGATTCATTAGCGTAGCCCCTAAAATAAAGAGTATTTCTGTAACCACCATTAAAATAAAGATGATAATAAATCATTCAGTATTAGGCGTAAGATTTTTATCGGAATTAATAAGCATATTGGTTTAATTTTAAGCTTAAATTTTTTTAGCAGATCAAGTGGTTAGATGAATTTATTGCCTTTAAATTTGAAAACTTTTCAGTATAAAGTAGAGGTTAAGCGGTCATCTGTTTCTAGTCATGACCAACGGTTTGCTTTGCTATAAGGTTTGTAAGGGCAAGATAGAAAAAAGCATAAAAATTAAAAGATAAATAACGAACTTTTTTAGTATTAGCATCTTATCAATCATACTTGAAGAGGGTTTAATTATGAATAAATTATTGTGTTTAATGTTGTTGTTATTTGCTGTTATCCCTCTTGTGAAATGTAACGAAAAAATGGGGTATAATTTTCACTGGGAATGATGCTGTTTTAAAAAAATAATTTTGCGAGTAGTTCCTTAAATTATAAGTGAGGACGTTAACGGACCTCATTTTTGTACAAATTGATTTTTTTATTGCAGTACAGTAATCGAATGTAACCAGGCTAATCAAATGCGCAGCAGACCCTATGATTCTTTGGTAGATAATCAGGAACTTCGCGCTACAAGTATTGATTTACCAGAAAGTGATATTACCTTGTATAAACATTTTTTTAATGAATCTGAATCACGCAAGTTTATGGTCACTCTATTAGATGAGATTCAATGGAAACAAGAACGAATTTCTTTCTATGGTAAGACCTATAACCTGCCAAGATTAACAGCATGGTATGGTGATCCCAATAAGACATACCGTTACTCAGGAATTACTGTGCAATCACTACCGTGGATAGCGGTTTTGGAAGAAATTAAAAGTAAGATTGAGTCTGTTTCAAGGGTTAAATTTAATAGTGTACTACTCAATAGATATCGGTCCGGTACTGATAGCGTTTCATGGCACAGTGATGATGAATGTCAGCTTGGACGGCATCCGGTAATTGGCTCTGTTAGTTTTGGTCAGTCTCGGCGGTTTAAACTTAAACACAAATCGACCAAGCAAAGAAGACACCTTGAATTAATTAATGGTAGTTATTTGTTAATGAAAGGAGCGACTCAGGATAACTGGCTTCATGAGATACCAAAAAGTAAATGTCAAGGTGAGCGAGTTAATCTTACCTTTCGGGTCATTAGTTAATTTTTTTTGCTATCATCATAGAATGTGCGCTTTAAAACTTGTCGTTGTAAAAAAATTTTAGGATTTAATTAACACCAAGGTACTTTTTGAACGGACTAACCCTCAGCGTTAAGATGTATGGTATGGCTTAATATCATTACCCTGTTACTCGCAATTCTATGGCTACGTTGTTTTAAGTTTTATCTTAAAAAGTTAAAGCCAAGGAACTTTTGATTTTAAAAAAACATCTAAAGTGCTTTAGTAATGGGAGGTTTAGTGTGGAAAGTTTTTATTGGTTTATTTTAACGATTGCATTAATTCCAATTTTGGTGGGTAGCGTTGCAGTATTGTCTTATTATTTACAATCATTTTGGTCAGACGGTAAAAAGCATAGTCACAGTTAATCAAATTATCTTTTTGTACGGATGGGATGGCATGAGACTCGAAAAATCAGAGTTTAACGTATTTATATCACCACACGGGTTAGAAAATTATATGGCTGAGAAAAGGAAAAACAGCTCAAATACAGCGCCTTTACTCGCAAGCAATATCAGGACATCTTTGGAAAGTTGTCACTTCTAAGAGGTTTGATAGTGCGCTGTCAGAGGAAACACCCCAACTTATAGATGCAACTTGTGAACGTCATCCTGAAAGCAATGGAGTGAAGCAAAATTTTTGATAAGCGGGCATTTAATAAACCTTATTAATACCGTTATTTTTTTATTGTAAAGTCTCACTAAGGCTCTGAGAATATTATGCTAGCTTGGCAGATTAGTGCTAATAGTAACGTCACTTCAGTGTTGTAAGGATCGTTTGTATTTTTACGCACATCCGGTTTTGGTGTATTAACCAAATATTAAAAGCGTCCTTTGATGTTAAATGTTGTCCTTTATTTAGAGCATTTGAAGCAATCAAATTTGAACTATAAGTATTGGCTTATATCCAAATACTAAGCGCACTAGACTGATTTATAAATATTGAGAGTTTCACTTCATAATGCGAGGTTTGTTATGAATGAGCAGAAATATGAAGATCAATGGTTCGAGATAGATAAGACCACTTACGATTGGTCATTGAGGGCTTTTCGTACGCTTAGAAAGATGTTGAAAGTCAATATTAAACTTCATGCTGAGAGTGACCAAATTCAGCAAGGGAGTATCTTCTTATTCAATCACTTTTCACGTATTGAAACATTTATCCCCCAGTACCTTATCCATGAGACCAGTGGAGATTATTGTTGGTCGATAGCCTCAGGTGAGTTTTTTGACGATGACAGTATTTTATCAACCTATTTAAAGAAATTAGGGGTTATTCCGCATGACCACCAACGGCTATTTCCTCTATTAGCAAAGCAGATATTACACGGAAAAAAAATTATTATTTTTCCTGAGGGGGGCATGGTTAAAGACCACAGAGTAATGGACGATTCTGGAACATTTCAAATGTTTGACCAAATGTCTGGCGTTATTCGTAAACAACACACCGGCGCTGCGGTTTTGGCCCAAGGCATTGAAGCGTTTAAAGCCACCGTTAGAAATGCTTACCGGAAAAAGAACGTCAGTAAATTAATGTATTGGCAAGAAACATTAGAGTTTGAAAATATGGATGCGTTACTTATGTCAGTAGCCAAGCCAACATTAATAGTCCCTTCTAATATAACTTTTTATCCGATTCGGTCATCTGAAAACGTGTTGTTAAAAGCGGTTGAGTTTATTTCGGGTGGATTAACGCTAAAACAAACAGAGGAGTTATTAGTAGAAGGTAACATTATTTCCAGAGATACTGATATGGATGTCACGATGGGTCAAATGATTGACCCTTATCGAGTTTGGCATCCATGGAATCACAGTTTATTGGAATTGGTTGCTTCTGAATTTAATTCACTTGACGATGTGTTTGCACTGCATCAAAAACCTAAGTATTTCAAACAGAAAGTATTAGGCCAGTATTTCAGAAAAAATGCTAAGGCAACGCGCAATCAGTATATGAAAATAATATATGCCAATGTAACCGTTAATTTAAGTCATTTAGCTGCAACACTGATTATTTTTTGTTATCAAAAAGGTCAATTTGAAGTTAAAAAGGACCAGTTCTATAAGGCTTTATATCTGGGTATTAAAGCACTACAGAAACACGACGGTTTACGCTTCCATTCAAGCTTACTGAATAGCGAAGAATATCAAAAATTACTCAGCGGGGAAAATGCGCGATTATTGAATTTCTTTGCAGTTGCAAAAAGACAGAATTTAATAGAAGAAGATAAAACAAATTATTTTTTAAAAGAAAAATTAAATGACTCACATGACCTATTAACTATCCGAATGGAGAACTTGGTTGCCGTTTATCAAAATGAGGTTGCACCGCTTACCAGAATTGGTAAAGCACTCAGAAAAGCATTTAAAGATGCGGAAAAGATTTCTAATAAGCAATTAGCATTAACATTATTTGATGATCAATGTGTATCCCGACAATGGGATAAGAATTATTTTTCAAAGCCACAATTTGATGATATTAATCAATATGAAAACACCGCGGCTGACCCCAGCCCTTTTTTACTGATGCCAAAGAAGAAAAACGGTTGCGGTGCTTTATTAGTTCATGGGTTATTGGCTTCCCCGGCAGAAGTACGTGGTTTAGCTGAGCAACTCTATAAACAAGGCTATACGGTTTTAGGTGTTTGTATTAAAGGTCATGGAACATCACCTCATGATTTAAGAACGCGAACGGCTGAAGATTGGTATGACTCAGTTACTCAATCGTATGAGATTTTGGAACATTTAGTCAATCAAATTGTACTCATTGGATTTTCAACGGGAGGCGCTTTGGTACTCAAACTTGCAGCAGAAAAGAAACCCCGTGTTATTGCTGTAGTCGCCGTTTCTGTACCGGTTCACTTTGTCAATTCAGAAATGATGTTGGCCTCTTTATTACACGGGACTAATCGGTTAGTTAGCTGGGTTTCAAGTCTTGAGGGGGTTAAACCTTTTTTACATAATGATCCCGAGAATGCTTCGGTTAACTATCGTTCAATTCCAGTGCGTAGTTTGTATGAATTGAGGCGTTTAATTCATGAGTTATTGATAGTGCTCCCGGAAATAAAGATTCCAGCCTTACTTATCTATTCTAAAAATGATCCTATTGTCGCCATAAAAAGTGCAGATATTATCCTAAATAAATTAATAACCGATGAGAAGGCATTACATATTATTCATGCTGATCATCACGGAATTTTATATAAAAACAGCGATAATATTTGGCAACGGATTGAAGATTTTGTCCACGATGCCTATGCTTATAAAGACCGTCATAATTCAGAAGAAATGGCAGTGCTAACGGAATTTAAGAAGGTAGTATGATGGCTAAGCCATGGCTAGCACACTATCCAAATGGGGTCCCGGAATTTATTAAACCTCTGGTTTATACTTCCTTGGTGGATTTTCTGGAGCAAATAACCCAGAAGTATAAGGACCATACTGCATTCTCTCATATGGGTTTGAAACTGGGTTATTCTGGTCTTGAAAAAAACAGCCGTTATTTTGCCAGTTATTTGTTGTCACTGAATTTAGAACGGCACTCACGGGTTGCAATTATATTGCCTAATTGCTTGCAATACCCTGTCGTGTTATTTGGAATTCTCAGGGCAGGGCACATTGTCGTTAATACGAACCCCCTCTATAGTGCGAGAGAATTAAAAAATCAGTTGAATGATTCCGGCGCAACAGTCGTGGTTTTATTCGAGAGTGTCGGGCGGTTATTTGAATCTGTTGCTTCACAGACAGCGGTAAAACATATTGTTATCACCAAGATGGGTGATTTTTTCTCTTGGCCTAAATCAGGGGTCATTAATTTTACCCTTAAATATATTAAAAAAAAGGTGCCGGAATTTAATTTACTAACAGCCGTTTATTTAAATGACACCCTGGTTTCAGGGAAAAAACGATTGTTTGAAATGCCGAGCATTGATTTGAACGATATTGCATTTTTACAATATACGGGGGGAACAACGGGTGTCTCAAAAGGCGCTATGCTGAGTCATGCAAATATGTTGAGTAATTTGGCGCAGATTGACAATTGGATTACTCAGGAAAACATAGTTGAAAAGGAATTAACTGCCGGGAGTGAAATTGTTATTACGGCATTGCCGCTCTATCATATCTTTGCACTAACCGCGAATTTATTGTGTTTTATGAAATTAGGCGCTGAGAATGTTTTAATCAGTGACCCACGTAATGTCTCTTTCTTGATAAAAAGTATTAAGGCGAAAAAATTTACCTGTATTACCGGTGTTAATACCTTGTTTGATACGCTTTTACAGGCCCCTGATTTTTACCTAATCGATTTTTCGGCTTTAAAATTAAGTGTCGCTGGAGGAATGGCTACACGGGAACATATCGCACGGCAATGGAAAAAACACACGGGTTGTACCTTAGTCGAATCCTATGGACTCACTGAGGCATCACCTGCGGTGACCATTAATCCATTAAAGGGGCCTGACTTTTCGAACAGTATTGGTCAACCGTTGCCTTCTACCGAATGTGAGATTCGTGATGAAAATAACCAATTGCTTCCAGTTGGTGAAAAAGGGGAGTTATTTATCCGTGGGCCACAAGTTATGGTCGGCTTTTGGCAGCATGCTGATGAAACGCAATTGGCACTTTCTGAACACGGTTGGCTAAAGACCGGTGATATTGCAAAATTTGATAGCAAGGGGTTTTTATATTTAGTCGACCGTTTAAAAGATATGATCTTAGTTTCTGGTTTTAATGTTTATCCAAATGAAATTGAGTCGGTTGTATGTGCGCATCCACAAGTGAGTGAATGTGGTGCCATAGGAATACCGGATCAACATTCTGGTGAAGCGGTTAAGATTTTTGTCGTTAGGAATGACTCCTCACTAGATAAAGCACAGTTAATGCATTATTGCCAACATCATCTAACTGATTACAAGTTACCACGCGCTATTGAATTTAAATCATCATTACCGAAAACGGCTGTCGGAAAAGTTTTACGTCGCAGCCTGAGCCATTAATAAAAGGAGAAACACGCATGAATAAAGCAATTATTGCGGGCTACTGTAGATCACCTTTTACGCCCGCATTCAAGGGCCAATTAGCGGTTACTAGGCCGGATGATCTAATTGCACAAGTTGTCATGGGATTAGTCGATAAGACCGCTGTGAATGTGGCTGATATTGAAGATTTGATTGTAGGGTGTGCTTTTCCTGAGGGGGAGCAGGGGCTTAATTTAGGACGTATTGTCGTACATTTGGCTAAATTACCGCATTCAGTTTCGGGGATGACAATTAATCGTTTCTGTGGCTCTTCGATGCAAGCCATCCATATTGCTGCAGGGGCTATTGAAATGAATGCGGGCTCGTTATTTATTTGTGCCGGTGTTGAATCAATGACTCGTATTCCTATGGGCGGTTATAATAGTCTACCTAATCCCGTCCTTTATGATCGTTACCCTGAAGCCTATATCAGTATGGGAGAAACCGCTGAAAATTTAGCGACGGAATATCATATAGCACGTGAGACTCAAGAACAATTTGCTGTAGAAAGTCATGCGAAAGCAACTATCGCACAACAAAAAGGATTTTTTCAAGATGAAATAATTCCAATTACGTCAACGCCACAGGCAATGCCGATTAATCAGGATGGTTGTATTCGCCCTGATACCACTGAAAGGATATTGTCTGAATTACCCTTGGCTTTTCTTGAAAAAGGAAGTGTTACGGCGGGGACGGCTTCTCCTTTAACCGATGGCGCTGCGGCCGTACTGGTTTGCAGTGAACAGTATGCTGACCAAAATAATTTACCTAAAATAGCCCGCATTAAAAGTACTGCAGTTTCAGGTTGTGCCCCTGAAATTATGGGTATTGGGCCTGTCGCCGCAACTGAAAAAGTACTCCAACGTGCTGGGTTAGAATTACATGATTTGGGGGTTGTAGAATTAAATGAAGCCTTTGCGGCACAATCATTAGCCGTTTTGGAACATTTATCAATTCCAGAAAATATTTTAAATATGGATGGCGGTGCCATTGCACTGGGACATCCCTTAGGAGCGAGCGGCGCACGGATAACGGGAAAGGCAGCCATTTTATTACAACGCGAAAATAAGCGTTATGCCTTAGCAACACAGTGCATTGGCGGAGGTCAGGGAATTGCAACTATTTTGGAGGCAATCTAATGGCTATTTCAAAAGTAGCCGTTATCGGCGCGGGTGTTATGGGTGCAAGTATTGCTGCGCATATAAGTAATGCTGGCATTCCGGTGTATTTGCTGGATATTGTGTTAAAAAATAACCGCAATAGAAATCAGCTGGCCGAGACAGCTATTAAACGGCTGTTATCAGTTCGACCCGCCGCTTTCATGAAGCCCGCTAATGCGCGGTTAATTACCCCGGGGAATATAGAAGACCATTTGGATAAAGTAGCAGAAGTAGACTGGGTTATTGAAGCGGTTGTCGAAGACCCTGCAATTAAAAATAATCTCTACCAGAAATTAAATTTGCTCTGTGCACCGGATACGGTGATTTCATCAAATACTTCAACACTGCCAGTGTCAGTGTTGATTGATGGCCTACCGGAAACATTCACACGACGATTTTTTATCAGTCATTTTTTTAATCCACCCCGTTATATGCCATTACTGGAAGTGGTTATTACTTCTACGACTCAACCAGCGCTGGTACAACCTGTTATTGAATTTGCGGATCATCAGTTAGGTAAAGGCATTGTTTATTGTAATGATACACCCGGATTTATTGCCAATCGTATCGGTATTTACTGGTTACAGTGTGGTATGAACAGTGCAATAGCGATGGGCCTGACAATTGAACAAGCAGATGCTGCCTTGCAACCGTTTGGAATACCTAAAACAGGTATTTTTGGTCTCCTCGATCTTGTGGGTCTGGATTTGATGCCCGCTATTATGCTGAGTATGAAAAAAGCACTGCCTGAGACGGATGCTTTCCATCAGATTAGTCATATACCTGATCTGGTCAATGAAATGATTGCTAAAGGGTATACCGGACGTAAGGGTAAAGGAGGGTTTTACCGTTTAAACACAACGGATGGTCAGCGTATTAAGGAATCTATTAATTTAAAAACCGGTCAATACCACATCAGCACTAAACCCTTAACGGTTAATGATTTACAGACAACAACTTCATCACTGCAAACCTTATTATTAACCGATGATCTTATCGGCCGTTATTGCTGGGAGGTGCTGTCAAACACAGTCTGTTACAGTGCCGATATTTTAGTAGACATTGCCAATAATATTACCGATATTGATAGTGCAATGACCCTTGGCTACCATTGGCAATTCGGTCCTTTTGAATTGCTCGATAAATTAACGGTTCCCTGGTTTGTTGAGCGCCTTGAATCAGAAGGTAGAGCTATTCCCTCGGTACTTAAACATAAACGCTCCTTATATAATCGGGTTCAGAAAAAGCCTTGTTTCTTAACACCAGAGGGACACTATCAAGCGGTCATAACTGCACCCGGGGTATTAAGGTTAAGTGAAATAAAACAACAAAATAGTGCTGTTTTAGAAAATAGTTCGGCTAGTTTATGGGATTTAGGTGATGGTGTTGTTTGTTTAGAATTTCATAGCAAAATGAATGCACTGGATTTTGACACGCTTTCTTTGATACGACAAAGTATCGACAAAATCAGACAGGAATTTATTGCTTTGGTCATTTATAACGAGGCGGATAACTTTTCTGTCGGCGCTAATTTAAAGCTCTTGACGACAGCGATTAATCATCAATCCTGGCATGATATTGAAGTGATGATAACTGAAGGGCAGGAAACGTTCCGTGCACTTAAATATGCACCTTTCCCTGTTGTTGGAGCACCTTCTGGGTTAGCGCTGGGGGGAGGGTGTGAAGTGTTATTACACTGTGATGCGATAGAAGCACACAGTGAGCTTTATATGGGCTTGGTTGAGGTGGGTGTTGGCTTAATTCCAGGGTGGGGCGGTTGTAAAGAGTATTTACACCGGTGCTTACATAAAGCCAGAAAGACCATGGGACCGGTGCCTGCCATTATTAAGGTATTTAAAACCATTGCTATGGCCGAGGTTTCTAGGTCTGCTATAGAGGCTCAAGAACGTCAGTTTTTATCCTCAACAGATGGCATTACCCCCAACAGACAACGACTATTAAATAATGCCAAGGTTAAAGCATTGGTTATGACTGATGGCTATCAGCCACCCAAAGCTCCGGTATTTATATTGCCGGGTCCAAGCGCCAGAGTCACGCTTGACATAGCCTTAAGAGGGTTTCAACTTGTTGGTAAAGCAAGCGATTATGATGTTGTTATCGGGCATCAATTAGCTCAAGTTATCAGTGGGGACGGTTGTGATATAACTGATTCCGTAGATGAAAAGCAGTTACTGAATTTAGAATTGCAAGGTTTTATGGCATTGGTTAAACAGACTCAAACGCAATCTCGATTAGAACATATGTTAAGCGTCGGTAAACCATTAAGAAATTAAGGGTTCTAGAGATAACATATGGCATAACTTTTTTAAGGAGTATGACCCAATAGAATACTCAGTAAGGATCTTCTGATTACTCTCAACAGGGATAAGGTGACACTATGAAAATCCTTACCATTTCAGATATTCAGGCAATAATAACCACATTGGGGTTCGAAGATTTTCTGCGACGTTTAGTAAAAACGTTAGAGACAGATTTTCATCGTTGGCCTGATTTTCAAAAATCAGCCCGGCAGGCGACGCACTCCGCGCATGGGGTGATTGAACTCATGCCCTGTTCGGATCAAGAGTACTATACCTTTAAATATGTTAATGGTCATCCTGAAAACACGGACCACGGGAAACTGAATGTTGTCGCTATTGGTCAATTAAGTTCAGTAGCGACAGGTTATCCTTTAATGATAAGTGATATGACCTTATTGACAGCACTTAGAACCGCTGCAACAGGCGGGTTAGCTGCAAAATATTTAGCGCGTGATAATTCACAGTCGCTTGCTATTATTGGCAACGGGGCACAGTCTGAATTTCAAACAATTGTATTAGCACATTTATTTCCCATACGTGAGGTACGTTATTATGATACGGATTACAAGGCTATGGTGAAGTTTGCAACTAATCTCGCAGGTTCTGCTTTTGCGCTTAAACCGTGTCTAAATGTTGCTGAGGCGATTCATGGGGCTGATATGATTGTGACGGCAACCGCAGCTAAAAAAAAGCAATGTTTATTTACACTAGATCAGTTGGCACCGGGGACTTATATACAGGGGATTGGCGGTGATTGCCCTGGAAAAACAGAATTGAGTCGTGAATTAATGATGAATGCAAAAGTCGTGGTTGAACATACATTGCAAAGCATAGTAGAAGGGGATATACAACAATGTAGTGCTGCTGATATTTATGCTGAATTATGGCAGTTAGTTTGCGAGATTAAAGCCGGGCGTGAAAATAATACTGAAATAACAGTATTTGATTCTGTTGGTTTTGCCTTAGAAGATTTCTCAATACTTACCATGATTTATGGCTTAGCAAATGAATTACAGCTAGGAACCGATTTTGAGTTATTACCTGAATTGGATAACCCGAAAGATCTTTATGGGCTTTTACGGTCATAGAAGGTAAAAATTATTTTTTTCATGAGCTCTAGGGTTTTATTTTTTTTATCACTTTGTGGATAAAATTCACTTATCTCTAAGCCTGCAATTTTAGGCATATGATTGATAAGTTTAAGGGCGTTAATAAGTTCTTGGGCTTTAATGCCATGTGCTACCGGTGTGGCAACGCCAGGTGCTTCCAAGGGTTCGACAAAGTCCAGATCAATACTGATACCAATAACCTTAGTTTTTAGACTAAGCTGTTGCGCAACGGACAATAAGTTTTGTGAAAAATCGTTAATGCTATCTGAAAAAATAATTTTAATGCCCCGTGTTTTGAGTAACTTATATTCTTGCGCTTCGAAACTACGTATTCCCATTAAAACCAAGTTCTCTGGTTTTATAAATTTATTACCCGGATAAAGGTGAGCCAATTGCTTGTCAGTCGTACCTAATAAGGCAGCAATAGGCATTCCATGAATGTTTTGTGTGGGTGATGTAAAGTAAGTATGTGCATCCATATGCGCATCTAACCATATTAAGCCAAAATCTCGTTGATGTTTCAGGCTTTGTAATACCCCGGACCAGATTCCCATAGCACAAGAATGGTCTCCACTGATGACCAGAAAGGGAATGTTAGATTCAGACCAGTAACGCGTGTATTGACTGATTGTTTTGTTGAGGTGTCGAAGTTTAGCGTATTTTGTGCCGTCTCTCTTTGGGTAGACCATGTGCCACTGTAATTGTGGGTGTTCTAATTCAGTAGCGTAATAATGAATGTTTTCGCGTAATAATTCTGCAGCATTACTGTATTGATTGAGAGGGCCGCCTAGGTTTGATGCAATACCCAGTGTTTGAATGATTGCCATGACCTGAAAGCGGGCCCATGAAAGCTATTTAATTTAGAAATTGTTTTCTTTGGTAATAAAAGGTGTTCACTAGGTCATTAGAATGGAACTCGCCTGACCACAGCGTTCTTCCTTGTTTGTCCCATGTTTTCCAGTACCCGACTCTACTGCCACAATGATAATAGCCTGTTCTGGCGATTGCATTGTTGTCATGATAAAAAGTCCAGAGCCCGGTTTCCTGGTGGTCTTGATAATTACCCGTTACTTTAAGGTTGCTGTTTATATACCACGCCTGGTAGCGGCCTTGTATACGACCCTTGGTACAGGTTGTTTGTGATTGTTTAACGTTGCCCTTAAAGTAAGTAAGGATCACGCCGGAAAAAGGCTGGTCATTATAGTAATAAAGGTCATCACTACAACAATGATAGAGCTGATCAAAACCAGTTAAAATAGGTAAGAATTTCATAGTGCACCTCTTATCTGCTTTGACCTGACCAGAGAGTCATAATTCCGTTATATTTTCAAATGTCAGCAGCTGTGGACAGGGAACTGATTGTGACTCCCAGAGGATTAGAATTGTGCTGTTATGTAAATGAAGATTTTGGCAATATGTTATTTTTGGGTGAGTAAATCAATGTTTCCTCCAATGGCAGAAGCATTAATCGAAAACGTTTTTTCGATAGCAAAACGGGTAAGATAATTAGGACCGCCCGATTTCGGACCGGTGCCTGAAAGACCCATTCCACCAAAGGGTTGAACACCTACAACGGCACCTATCATGTTGCGATTAATATAGATATTGCCAACGTGTGTTTGTTGTTTGATCTGATCAATGAATGATTCAATTCGGCTATGAATGCCTAATGTTAATCCATAACCGGTTGCATTGATATCAGCAATAACTTGATTTAATTGTTTCGGGTGATAACGAACTATATGCAGAACAGGGCCGAAGACTTCTTTTTCTAATTGCTTTAACGAGGTTATTTCAACAAGACAAGGACCAAAATAATGTCCTTTCGTTAATTGATCAGAAACAGGAACCTGATAAAGCAGCGTTGCCTGTGTTTGTATACTTTTAATATGATCTGATAACTGGAGATATGCTTGGCTTGTAATGACAGGGCCAATATCTGTTTGAAAGCAGCGTGGGTTGCCAAGGGTTAGGGTTTTCATAGCGCCAATTAATAGCGCGATCAGGGTGTCGGCAATATTTTCTTGTATGAACAAGACCCGAAGCGCTGAGCAGCGTTGCCCGGCGCTATTAAATGCTGAGGTGATGGCATCACGCGTGACTTGTTCGGGAAGCGCTGAACTATCAACTATCATGACATTTTGACCGCCCGTTTCAGCAATCAGAGGTATTATTTTTTTATGGTGTTTAGCGAGTTGTTGATTGATTTTTTGAGCCGTTTCACTTGACCCAGTAAAGGCGACACCGGCTATACGCTTGTCCGTTAATAATTGTTGACCTATTGAATGCCCAGGTCCAGGCAAAAAATGCAATACGGAGACCGGAATGCCCGCTTCATGAAGAATATTAATGCATTTCATTGCTGTGAGAGAAGTTAACTGCGTCGGTTTGGCAATAACCGTATTACCGGCAATCAATGCGGCGGTAATTTGACCTATAAATATTGCTATAGGGAAATTCCAAGGACTAATACAGATAAAAATACCGCGCCCGGTTTGCGCCAAACTATTCTGTTCACCGGTTGGTCCCGGTAAGATAATCGGGTGACTCAGTTTTTCGGTGGCTATTTGGGCATAATAATGACAAAAGTCAACTGCTTCTCTCACTTCATTAAGGGCATCAACTACTGTTCGCCCTCCTTCGCGAATACAGATTGATACCAATTCAATACGGTATTTTTCGAGTAACCTAGCGGCATTGAGAAGGTATTTTGCTTTTTTTTTGATGGCGACTTTTTGCCACTGAAAACAGGCATCAGAGGCATAATTTAATGCCTCTGTTATAGCCAGAGAATTACTATAAGTGACCAGACCAACGGTATCATTTGAGTCGGCTGGATTGAGTATGGTTTTGTTCAGGCCACCGTAGTATTGACCGTTAATTAAGGGTGCTGCTGTGAGTTGAGTCTTCGCAATCGCTTTTAATTGCAGTTGAATGGTATTAATAACGTCAATATCATTTAAATTTAAGCCGTGAGAATTTTTCCGTTTTTTCCCAAATAATTTAGGGGGTCGTATTAGTTTAGCTTTAAAAGGGAATGGCTGTGCTTTTAGTTTAGAAATAGGGTCGGCGATAGCATCATCAATCGGGATCTCGGGGTTCTCTAAAAGACTGATAAATGATGTGTTAGCACCATTTTCAAGTAGTCTTCTCACCAAGTAAGGTAACAGGTCTTTATAAGAACCCACAGGAGCATAGATTCGACAAGGTACTGGCCATCGCTTAACGGTCATGATTTCATCGTACAGTTGCTCGCCCATCCCGTATAAACGTTGGAATTCATAGTGTGTATGGTTTTTCCCTAATGAATAAATTGCAGCGATGGTGTGGGCATTATGGGTGGCAAATTGAGGATAAAAAACGTTGGGCTGCGATAAAATAAGTTGTGCGCAGGCCAGATAAGAACAATCGGTCATTATTTTCTCAGTAAAAACCGGATAAT
>Ga0257127_1000516_pt1 | contig 33623 bp, 39 predicted proteins | sample SI060_135mmetaG_FD_190152 | JGI IMG/M metagenome (GOLD analysis project Ga0257127, IMG submission 190152) | Marine microbial communities from Saanich Inlet, British Columbia, Canada - SI060_135m | ecosystem: Environmental > Aquatic > Marine > Inlet | place: Canada: British Columbia | collected... | reverse complement strand
AGTACGTTGCTGTGCCTGGAACGCCAGTAAATGTAAGATAATATGTTGCTCCTACAATAAGCATCAAAGTTTGCGATATTGAAAATACCGTATACGATGTCCAAGCCCAGTCAGTGTAGAAGATGTAATCTCCTGCATTAATTGTTAACAGAGTTGAGTTAACTGCAACAACTACTATGAATAAGTAGTGTGTACATCGTCTTAACCAGACCATAAGAAATTGATGAAATAGTCTGTATATAAAATTTTAGAGTGTGATGAAGATCGTACTTGCAAATTAAAAATGCGTAATAATGTTATTTTAAATTAAAATGAAAAAGAAGTATCTGAAGGGTTTGCCTTCTGATTACCATCCAACAAATAGAGATACAAACAACACTAGTGCTGCTACACCTGCTATACTACCAGCAACTATACCGTTACTGTTTTTGTTAGAACCTTCTTCCATGACTTTAACACAGAAGATGTAACCAATTGATTCTATGATTGCCAATACGATGAATGCAAAGTGACCACTTGCAGTTGGATATGCCCATGGATAATAGAAATATCCAGCTGCTGTTCCAGCACAAGTTGATAATACTGCTGCCCAATACGAGATAGTAATAATACCAGTCATATTTTCAACGCGTCGTCCAATCATTCGTTCTACATCAGCACTTGATGATCCACCAGCGCCGCCAGATCCGAATCCTTTAGGAAGAGTCATTATGAAATTTATGGGATTCAGAATCCTTTTAAATCTTTCTTAAAGTACCGATTTCAGCAGGATCAAACAGACTTAGAAAAATAATAAAATAAGAAAAAAGTGTGCTTTTGCACGTGTGTCTATGGAATGCTTCTACTGTACAATTTACCTTCTAAGGCCATCTTGTACATTTCTGCAATGTAAGGATTCTCACCAGGAGTCTCTGCACCTAGTTCTACGAGTCGAGCATATACTCTAACTACGTATGCTAGTGCACCCATGAAAGCTACTACAACTCCCATGTTAAACATCCAGTGATTTGGTACTGCAAATATCTCTTCTACAAACCAGAAATGCCACATCTCATTGACCCCAATTGTAAACATTGTTGCAAGGTAACCAAGAATGGTCATCTTTAAACCAGTGTTCATTGAATTGTTAGGACCTCTAAGAACAGGTATTTTTCTATCATAGATTGCTGCTGCTCCCCATCCAAGTGGTAATGTGATGAAGTGGGAGTATAGCCACCAGTGTGCTGGTGTAAATGCACTATCTCTGATAGAGGTTTGATGCAAAGAACCATCAACGAAGTTATCAACTTCGACTGATGCTGCAGTAGATCCCATAGCTATGACGATGAGCCAGATTTTCTTTAGTCTCTGGATCTCAACTTCTTTTGGAATTAATGCGGGCATCTGTGCCATGAGATACTATAGGCGAATTATATGTATAAACCAAGAGTTTACAAACTAACTAAATTTCATAAATTTTATAGATAAATTTTACAAATAATATGAAATAAATTTATTTTATTATACATTAAATTACAATAATTATATTAATTTTTTGACACTTTCATTGTTTAACATTAATGATAAACATCGATAATCGTAGATCCAGATTAAGAAAGTAAAACATATAACGATGAAATCTGCCTGATTTTGATAGGGATATAATATGAATGAAAAACAAATTTTCGTATTCGGACTAGCTGTAGTACTTGCACTAGGAACATTAGGATTCAACTGGGTTGAAACTATAATTCCAACTGCAGATGCACACGGTGTCCAAGCACAACTCCAAAGTCGTTTCATCAGAATAGAAGATGAAACCTTCAATAGACAATCCTTACAAACTGGCGAAACCTTGACACTTCAAGGAACATTAGTCAGTCTTGTAGAAAGAGATCTTAGAGGATGGTTATCTATCTTCTCAGAGTCAACTAACGCAGGTAACAGATGGGAAATGTTAGCAAGAGACCCACCAGGAAACGTCTTTGACATTCCAGGTAACTCAGTTATAGATTACTCATTATCTGCTAAAGCACTTGAAGCAGGTGTATACCACGTACACACCCAACTCAATGTAGCAAAAGTTGGTCCAGGACTTGGTCCAGGTCAAACAGTTGTCGTAGAAGGTGAACCGATTATCAAACCAATACCATATACCAACATTGCATACCAATCAATCATAATTGGTGTCGGATATGTTATTACGTTTGCAACCAGACCTTGGCAAGTTATCTAAAATAACCCACTTTTTCATTTTCTAGATTATCGTTACGTTTAGCGTAAAAGTATAAAGTCCACATATTTCTGTTCAAGTAAACTGCTTTTCGTTCAAATGATCGTTCATTTGTTCAAATAGAATTACATAAAACAAATACGCTAGCGTATTTTTACTCCAAATACACTAAAAATTGGATTAAAAGGAATATTTTAGAAATGCATTTGAACGAAATGACTCACATTTGAACGATTTTGGTGTTACTTGAATGAAACACGTGTTCTTGTAAAATTAATGTGAAATTATTACTATATGATTACAATCAAAAGAAAGGACTTTAAAGAATTATAATAAAAATATCAGTATCATGATTTGGCCAGGAACTGGAGACCCATACAAAAGAAACAAAGCAATAAAATTTCTAGTGCTAAGTGCAATCATAGGTGCTGTTGCAGTATTACTTACAACTGTAGGAGTAAATCCGATGATAGCTCAGCAAGCACATAATGCATGTATTGACGATATTGATACGGATTGGAAAATATCATTTACATTTGAAATGATTATGGATGGTCAGAAAGCAGAAGTTCAGCCAAATATTGGAATCATGGATGAGTGTCAAAGAGCAATATACACACTTTCCAATGATGGTACAGTATATGCAGAATGGTCAGAAAATCCAGATTTTGAATTAGGACATTTCCTATACATTTCCAAATTCCCAATTAGAGATATGGAAGAGTCAGAAACAGAAATTTATGTAAATGACAAATTATCAGAAAATGGTCTCAAAACCCCATTACAAGATAAGTATCATTACAAAGCAGTCTTCATTACAAAGAATTATGATACATCTAAAGACAAAGATTACTTGCCACCATTACCAGAAAACTGAGTTAAAATAAAGAACAAATTCAGACTTAAGAATTTAGATAAATATTTTGAATAATTTAGAATGAAGTGTGTTTTACCAATAAAAAATGCGTGCAAGAATTAACTTAAGAATTTAAAAATAATGAAAAGATGAAAGGTGGTAATTTTACCAATATTTACCGTTGTCTGGAATAAGACCGATACCTTCTCTTTCAAAGTGTCTGTCTAATTCATCAACCCATCTCTCACGGTTGTCTTTGTAAGCCCAGCCGTGTACACGTAACCAGAATGAGATAACTCCAAGAAGGAATATCGTGAACATGATGGTTCCGAAGATGTAAATCATTACATCATAGAATAATGGATCATAGTTTGGTCCTAATTGTCCTGTAATTGTTGACAGGATACTTAGGAAAGTACCTACGATAGGAATCATAATGTTTTTGCACTATTTCTGCGATATATACATTTCTTTTATTCTTACAAAGTACGAGATCAGTATCACTAGGAAAAAATAATAAAATGAAAAGGAAAAGTGAGGTTTATTTTATCCTCTGCCCATTGCTGCGTATTTGCCAGATCTTCCTTTTATGAAGAAAGCTCCTGCAATACCACCAAAGACTGCTCCTGCAATTACTGCTGCACCAACAACACCGTCTGCACTAATGTATGGTGTTCCTGATCCAGTTGCCGGATTTGCATCAGCAGATGCAACTCTTCGAGTTTGAATCTCAAGTGCCTCTTCTAATGTGTATGATCCGGTTTGTCCTTCGCTACCAACATTGCCCATGTACTGTGCAAATGCAACAGAACTTTGTGCAGATAGTCCGATAGTGAAGACAGCGATTAAGGATGCTGCTAATAGTATTTTTGTATTCATACTTGTTACCTGTCGTTTTCCATCTAGGGACTTATTTAACTTTTATTCTAAATGCCAAGTTCAGCATAAACTTACGAGATCAGCAAAAGTAACGTTTAATTCTACTTCTAATTGAGTCAAGTTATGGGACGAATGCACACACATAGACATGGTAAATCACACTCAATTAGACCGGCCACACTACGTGCACCATCATGGATTTCATTAACACCTGCAGAAATAGAAGCATTAGTAATAAAATATTCTAAAGAGGGTTTAACTCCTAGTCAAATTGGGATTAAACTAAGAGATCAACATTCAATCCCATTAATCAAACCAATTACGAAAAAAAGTATTGGTCAAATTCTAGAAGAAAATGATTTGAAAGCAGATATGCCAGAAGACTTGGAAAATATTGTCAATAAAGCAGTAGGCCTTCAAAAACACCTTAAAGAAAACAAAGGAGATAATAGAAATGTTAGATCTTTGGAATTAATTGAGGCTAAAGTTCACAGATTGTCTGTGTATTACAAAAGAATTGAAAGAATTCCTAAAACCTGGAAGTATAAATCCGTGGTTGCTCAATTAGAGTAATGACAAGAGTGTTTGAAGAATCACTATCACTATTCAAAGATAAAATTTCAGATTGTATTAAAACAAATAAATCAATTTCGATTACAACACACATTGATTGTGATGGATTGACATCTGGAAGTATTATTGCTAAAGCATTAATCAGAGAAGGGGCAAGGTGTACACTTAGAACATCAAAAGAATTTAATAAAAATATAGTAGAATCATTCAAAACAGATTCCAGAGATTTTCATATTATAACAGATCTTGGGGGAGGGTTTGGAAAAGAACTAAATCAAACATTAGATGATAATTGGGTTATTTTAGATCATCATCAAATATCAGAAGAAGAGAAAGATAATCAAAATGTCATCAATGCATGGAAGTATGGAATTGATGGAGGTTCTGAAATTTGTGCTGGTGGAATGGCATATTTTGCAGCAAAAGCACTAAATGGAAAAAATTCAGATCTATCAGCAATTGCAGTTGTTTCAGCATTAGGAGATAGGCAAGATCAAGGGGAGAAAAAATCACTTACAGGTAAAAATTTTGAAATTTCTAATACTGCTAAAGAATTAGGTTTGCTAGAGATAGATTTAGACTTGTTATTAGTTGGAAGAGAAACTAGACCACTTCCAGAAGCCCTTGCTTTCACATCGCAGCCATTTATTGAAGGATTAACATGGAATAAAGAAACATGTTTGTCAGTTCTAAATTCATCTGGAATCAAATTAAAAGAAGAAGGTAGATGGAGAGTTCCAGCAGAACTAAATGAAGAAGAGAAAAGATTAGTCATAGATGCAATAACAAAATTCTCTTCAGACAAAAATACTACAAAAATAATGTCAGAGTTAATCGGTTACACATACACATTTCCTAGAGAAGATAAAATGAGTTTTCTAAGAGACGGTAGAGAATATTCAACTATGTTGAATTCATGTGGAAGAATTAATCGATCAGGGGTAGGAATGGCAATATGTATGGGTGATAGAAATAAAGTTCTAACAGAAGGAGAAAATATTCTAACAAATTATAGAAAAATAATCAAAGAATACATGAACATATTATCAAATGAAAAATGGAGAATTTCAGAAAATGAAAACTGCATAATGGTAAATGGAGAAGATATTGTCCCAGAAACAATGACAGGTACAATATCATCATTAATTGCAGATTCACCAAAAAATACAGGGAAAGTGATCATTCTAAGAACTAGAGGGGAGAAAAATACAATAAAATTTTCATCAAGGAAATCATTTGGGTGTAAATCAGAAATCAATCTCAGTGAATTAATGCGAACTGGAGCTGAAAAATTAGATGGAATTGGAGGAGGTCACAATGCTGCTGCAGGAGCAAAAATAACTAAAGACAAATTGGACGAATTTTTAAAATATTTAGAAATAAATGTCGTTAACGTGTCAAGTACAAGTAATTCTCAATAACATATCTGGAAAAAAAGCAGAAACTGTAAAAAAAGCATTAGAACCAGATAATGTAAATTTTCCAAAAGGATTGAGCCTCGATGTTGAAAAAATAGATGACAACCTGATTTTTAATTTTGAAAGTAAGGAAAACATAAAACAACTCATAGGAACTATAGATGAAGTGTTAGAACATATCCAGGTAGCATTGAAGGTAATTGAATAATGTTAGATCCTAAACTAATCAAAGAAAAACCAGAGATTGTTAGAAACATGCTCAAATCCAGGGCAGTAGAATTTGATTTAGATGCATTGATTGAATCAGATCAAAAAAGACGAGAATTTATCATTAAAACAGATGAACTAAGAAAAAAGAAAAATCAGATGGCTACAATGATTTCAGAAAAAAAGAAAGGGGGAGAAGATATATCATTAATTTTAGCGGAAATGAAAAATATTTCAAATGAACTAACAAAAATTGAATTAGAACAAGAAAGTATTGAAAGTAAATATTTGAAATTAGCATCAACAATTCCAAATTTAGTTCATGAGTCAGTTCCCATAGGAACAGATGACAGTGCAAATAAAGAAATAAAGAAATGGGGAGATATTCCAAAATTTGATTTTAAAATAAAAGATCATATCGATATTTCTGAAGATTTGGATTTAGTAGATTTAGAAAGAGCTGCAAAAGTAGCAGGAGCCAGATTTTATTATCTAAAAAATGACCTAGTAAGACTAAATCAAGCACTTATTCATTTTGGATTAGATTTTCTTGCAGAAAAAGGATATTCTCTGATTCAACCACCATACATGATTAATAGAGAATCAATGGAAGGAGCAGTTATTGCAGAAGACTTTGAAGAAGTCATTTACAAAATTCAAGAAGAAGATCTGTACATGATTGGAACATCAGAACACGCAATGGCAGCAATGCATTCAAAAGAAATTATTGAAGGAAAAGACATACCAATAAAATATGCAGGGATTAGTCCCTGTTTTAGAAAAGAAGCGGGGGCACATGGAAGAGATCAGAAAGGGATTTTCAGAGTACATCAATTTGATAAAATTGAACAATTTGTTTTTGCAAAACCAGAAGATTCTTGGAAAGAGCATGAAAAAATGCTAGCAGTTGCAGAAGAATTTTATCAAAAATTAGAAATTCCATATAGAGTAATGCTACTATCAACAGGGGATATAGGGAAAATTTCAGCAAAAACATATGATATTGAAGCATGGATGGCAGGACAAAATGCATATAGAGAAATCGTATCTTGTTCAAACTGTTTAGAATATCAAGCAAGACGATTAAAGATCAGATTTAGAGATAAAACAAACGAGGATACTCAGTATATTCACACTTTGAACAGTACGTTAATAGCTACAACCAGAGTTTTAGTAGCAATAATGGAAAATTTTCAGACAAAAGATGGGCATATTCGAATTCCACAAGTTTTACAGAGCTATATGGGAAATCAGACAGAGATCTAGTGACATACCCTTATATTTTGGATTCAAGGCTCGTTAAGAATTGGCACGTAGAAAAGGCAGAATAAAGGACAAATGGCGAGAAAAACGTTGGGTAAACGTTAATGCTCCAGATTCATTTAACAATGTTCCAATAGCATATGTACCAATTACAAGTGACGAAAATGCATCAGGTAGAGTAATAGAAGTTACATTATTTGATATTCTCAAAGGTGATCCTTCACAACATCAATACAAGATTTATTTCCAAATTGATAAAGTAGATGGGGAAAATGCATCAACAATTTTCAAGAGATTCGAATATTCAAAAGAATTTTTGCGTAGTTTAGTTCGAAGAGGTTCATCCAAAATTAATTTCATCATAGATATCAAAACAAAAGATGGATATGTCTTTAGAGTTAAAATAATTGCATTAACGCATAGACCATTAAACACATCTAGAAAACATGCACTTAGAATAATTGCAAGAGATGTAATTAACAAAACAGTTCCAGAAATGACAATTGATCAATTTGTTCAAGCCACATGTTATAGTAAAATTAATTCAGATATTATGGCAGCATTCAAGAGAGTTATCAAAGTAAGACATGTAGGTCTTGAAAAAGTAAAACTAATCAGAACTGCAAATGAAGAAACAAAATTACTTGAAGCATAAACTACAAGTAATTCTTTTACAATAATGGTAAATAAGATAGAAGTTACAATTGACGTAATTATTCATGCAACAGAAGATATTTCAAAAATATTTCAATCCTTTAATGAAATATTAGAAATTGAAGAAGAGAATTTTAACATAATAGAGACTACAGGTTACTTTGAAAATCCCATAATATTACTAAATTCAAAACTTGTAAAAAATCAAGCTCAAGAATTTATAAAAAAACTTGTAAAATTACTACCGGTTGATCAAGTTAATAATTTGATTGAAGAAATTGAAGAAAGAACAACAGATTCAAGATTTCATTTTAGATTAGATAAACAAGAATTAGTCAAAGGGAAACTAATAGTTAGTCAAAAAGATACAATAAAAATAAAAATTCACAGTCCAATTTACAACAAAAAAGATACTATCAAAACATTTACAGATATTTTACACAGTCAACTGAATTAAATAGGAATAGTTAGATAATCTAATTTGGGAATGAGGAGACAATAGCCGCTCCAGTCTGAGCTAACGCCTTGAAGACGCCGCGACGAACCGACCCCAAAATAATCAATTCATAGTAAAAGAAATTGTGATTTTAGAACATGGTTTATTATAAATACGGATAAACAAATCTAGTTATCATATGGCAGACTATGATGTAATAATTGCAGGTGGAGGATTAGCAGGTACAATTACAGCACAATCCATATCACATTATTCAAATCAAAATTTAAAAATTCTTGTAATTGATAGAAATCCAGAAACATTACCAGGTAGAAAAGGACTGGCAGGATGGGTATGTGGAGATGCATGTTCAAAAGAAGCAGTGGATTTCATGTCAGAGAAAATTAAGGTAAAGTGGACTAAACCAGAAATCGAACACGATGTTAAAGGTGTAATGGCATTTTCTCCAGATAAAGAAACAGCAATTCCATTTGACGGTGATGGATTCATGCTAAATCGTACAGAATTACCAAGAATTCAAAATGAAAGATGTAGAAAAATGGGAATTGAATTTGAATACGAAGTGAGTTTAACAGGTCTAATTTATGACGGTCAACAAGTAATTGGAGTTCAGGGAACAGATAACAAAACAAAACAACCTTTCAAAAAAACATCAAGACTAGTAATTGATGCAACAGGAGTTACATCTATTCTAAGAAATGGACTTCAAAACTCAACTAAGGTTGAGAAAAGAATTGCCATAGAAGATTTAGAAATCACTGGAAGATACATAATGGATTTCGAACCAGGGCAAAAAAATCTCACAGAATTTGATCCAAATTATTGTATAATTCATTTAGATCAAGATATTGCTCCCGGAGGATACGGATGGGTGTTTCCAAAAGGAGAAACAAAAGTTAACATTGGTTTAGGTGTTGAGAAAGCATTTCTAGAAAAAAGAAACAAAAGATTAGGTAAAAAAGATAATGTTGAATCATTAATGAAAGAATATCTTCAAAGAAATCCAGCAATTAAAAATGCAAAACTTTCAGAAGATCCTACAGACCTATTAGGAGGTAATAATTCTGGAATTTTCCAAGTTTCTGTCAGAAGACAAAATGACTGCATGGTATCTGGAGGATACATGATGGTTGGAGATTCTGCATGGATGCCAAAACCAATTGATGCTGGAGGAATAGGACCAGCATTAATTGCAGGAACAATTCTAGGAAATAATGTAGCTCAAGCATTAGAAGCAAATGATGTATCTGAAGCTGGATTATGGCAATACAATCTTGACTATATCAAAGAATACGGATACAAAACTGCAGGTCTTGAACTTTTTAGAAGACTAGTACAACAAATGACAAATGATCAAATTAGTTATGGTATGAAACACTTTTTGGGAAATATGGATGTTGAAGCAATCAGTAAAGGAGAACACCCTGATTTTACAGGATTAGGAAAAGTTGGCATGATAATTAGAGGAGCATTAAACCAAACAGTTGCAAAGGGACTAAAGTATACATCTACTGAAAATCAATGGTTAGTTGAACATTACAATAATTATCCAAAAAATCCCTTAGGATTTGATGAATGGAATAAAACATTACATCAAAGACTAGAAGAAGCATTTGCAAAAATTGCAGTCTTTAATGATTAGATCTAAGAATTAATATCCTTAAAATTTACAAAATCATACATTGGAAGTTCAATACATAGATTGGAATAATTCCATTCAAATTTTAAACAAAGCGTATGATGCAGGTCTTTTTGTGCTAATTATTGGGCCAAAAGGAACTGGAAAGACATCACTAGTAAGAGATTTTGCAAAAAATATGAATTTAGATTTAGAATCAATCAATTTTAGTCTCAGAACTAGAGAAAGTCACCTCATAGGAACAAAAACGCTGATAGAAGGAACTGTAAGATTTGATGAAGGGTTATTGGTAAAATCAATGAAAGAAGGAAACATGCTATACTTGGATGAAATAAATTCTGCAGAAGCAGATGTTTTACTCAGACTAGATGAAGCATTAGATGATAGGCGACAAATTGTGTTAAAAGAATCAACAGGTGAAGTAGTAAAAGCAAAAGAAAAGTGGTTTGTAGTTGCAACCATTAATCCATTGACACATTCTGGAACAAAAGAACTTCCACCACAAATTCTAAGTAGATTTCCAGTACGAATTAGATTAGAATATCCACCAGAAAATATAGAACTAGATATTGTCAAAAAACATGTTTCAGGAAATTATGAATCAGAAATTATTCAAGCCATAAAATTAGCAAATACATTAAGACAAGCTGCAGCTGTTGAAGAATTATTTTATTCGCCAAGTTTGAGAGAAACAATTGCATTTGGAAAATTATTAGATAAAGAAGTACCTCCAAAAGAAGCTGCAAACATTGTTTTTGGAAATGTATACACACAGTGGGGGAATATAGAGTATCAAAAAGTAAGTGACATTATTACTTCAATGTTTGGAAATTAAATGCATCCAATTCAACTTCAAAATGATTCATTAGTAGAAATTGCCACTTTTCTTGTTCGAAGGTGGTCTGAAGAAGATGACATTATAATTGAAATTTCAGATAAAATAGAAACTAAAACAAGATTGAAGGAAAAAAAAGTAATCCTAACACCTTTAGAAAAAAGAATAGGAAGTGATTTTGAAAAATATAGACAATTTAGAATATCATCATGGTATGAAGCAATGAAAATAAAATATTGTGAAAAAATTCTCAGTGAAGATCATGCTTTTGGTTTTATTCTTAACACAATGGAAACAAAAAGAGTAGAACAGTTAGGCAGAAAAATTTGGAAAGGGATGGATGAAGAAATTATTTTTAATTACACATACATGCTTGTGGCAAGACCACAACTTCATACAGTTTATGGAAAAGCAAGAATTGTAGAAGCATTTTATCAATATTTTATGTTTGGAGCAATTAAAGGAAATATACAATCAAGCCACTTTGAAAAAATTAAAAAAGCAGCAATATTTGCAAAAAAAATTGTCAACGAAGCAATAAAAAATAATCAAAAAACAAATTGGATTGAAAAACATGTAACTGAAATAATTAAAATTTTAGAAATCGATTCACTATTAACAATTCCAATATCAGTGGCGTTTATGAAAGCTGGAATGGCATTATCAGAAGAAGAGTTACGAAAAGTGCTAAAAGTAATTTCTAAAAATAAAGAGGGGGATTTTGGTTCAATTGATCCTTCATCAGTAGTAAAAGGAGAGAATGTTTATGATGAATACAAAGTGCTAATTGATGAAAATAAAAAAATGGAAAACAAAGGATTATCATCAGAAACAATAGGAATTCAAATTCCATCTACAAAAAATATTGATGAAACAGCAATCTATGACGTGAGTTTAATCAATGGATTAAAAATGAAATTTAAAGAATGGAAAGCAGGTTGGAAAGAACAACATGTAAAATCTGGAGATGAATTTGATGAGGAAAATTACATTGAAGGAAATGAACCATTTTTTACAGATATAAAAAAATCAATTAAAACCAAAATTGTGATATTATTAGACCATTCATCAAGTATATCTTCAGATGCAATTGAATACAAAAAAGCAACAATAGCATTATGTGAAGTACTAGCATTTCTTAAAGTAAAATTTGCAGTATATGCATTTAGTACTCAAAATAGATCAATGATATGCTGGTCAATTAAAGAAGAGAATGTAAAATGGAATAATATTACTGCAAAAAGGTTAGCACAAATAGTTGCAAATGGATCAACGCCATTAGCAGAAATATATGATAAAATGTTTCCAACTTTACAATCAAAAAGACCAAATATTTTTTTGACATTAACTGATGGTGAACCTTCAGATTCAGATGCAGTTAGAAATATGACAAAATCATTAAAAGGATTAGGAATTAGCATGGTTGCTTTAGGATTAGGTCCAAATACAATTAGAGCTACAACCATAGCAAATAATCTAAAACATTTAGGATATGACAAAACTATGGCAGTAAGTAGATTAAAAGATATTCCAAACAAAGTTATCAGTATTTTAGATGTATGAATAGGAGAATTAAAAATTAGAAAACAGTAGTAAGAATATCAGATATTTTATATGACCTTTTAAACATTAAAAATTAGAAATAAAATTGGAAGAAAATCAAGATAACAATATTGACAAAGATCTACTTGCACGTTTTGAAAAAGAAATTTGGAGTAAAGTACCACATTTAGAAAATAATCAAGAAGGAGAAAAGGTGGTAAATGCAACACCACTAGTAGACATTACAGCAGATTTTAAAGAATGTGCCAAAGAAGTTTACAATCTAGATCTCTCTAATTCAGAATTACAAATTTATGGAAAATTAGATTCCACATTACTTACAGGTTCAATAAAAATAAGACCAGCAGCGAATATAATTTACAATGCAATTACAACAGGAAAAATAAAAAGTGGACAAACCGTAATTGAGGCAACATCAGGTAATTTTGGAATTGCATTAGGAATGTTATCAAAATTAGGATTACAAGTAGTCACAATTGTTTCAAGAAAATTACAAGAAGGAGTATTTCACGAATTAAGAAATATGAATATCAAAATTATGGATTTAGAGATGGATATTTGTCCTGCACCAGGAATGGAAGGTAAGAAAGATGAATTAGTTGCAAAAGCAACAGCAGGTAACATTCGTTCTCAATTATCTCAGATGGGATTTGATCCAAGTATTTTTGATAATTCATCTAATGAAATAGAATCATTATTAGCAAAACAAGATATTATTAATTTAGCAAAATTACTCTCAAAAATATACAATTGTTTCTGTCCAGAACAATATGATAATGATTTGAATGTGAATGCACATAAAACCATAACAGGGGCAGAAATAGATCAGCAATTACATAAAGATGGGAATTCACTTGAAGAATTTAACATCCTATGTACATTTGGTACAGGAGGAACTTCAGGAGGATTAAGTAAATACATCTCTGAAAAATATAACAAAAAGGGAGTTCATGTTATATTTCCACCAAGTGGACAAGATGTTGCAGGGATTAGAACTCACAATAATGCGGATGGCTTAAAATATTATCAACCAGACAAATATGCGGGAGAATATGAAGTAGATTTTGAAAAAGCAAAACCACTCCTAAAATTTTTCGTAGAAAAAGGTCACGACATTGGAGAGAGTAGTGCATTAGAACTTTATGCAACTTTACAACTAGCCAGCACAAATAAAGGAAATAAATTTGTAGTAATGATTTGTGATGGAATAGAGAAATATAGAAAGAACTTGGAAAAAATTGGAAAAATACAGCCTCCAGGACAAGTATCACCACAAGATGTAGCATCAAATGCAGATGATTATGACAAAGTTATTTGGATTCATACACAATATACCCCTCAAGAAGGAGGAATAGAATTACTTGCAAAATCTTTAGGTATTGATAAAAGTAAAATAATTATACCAAATGCAAGAACAGCACAACAACTATTATCAGGACAAGGGATTCCAGATGAAATTAATAATTCACTTCAAGAATCAAAAGGTAAATCATTGATGGTTTGTATGGCTGGAAGAACATCATTAATGGCTGCAAATGTATTAGCAGAAAAAGGAATTGTTACAGATAGTTTGATAGGAGGAATTACAGAGCTTCCCGAAGCAAGAAACAGTGAACTTTCAGAATTAGTTAAACAAGCTTCACAGTTTTAATTTACATAAAAATTCTACCATTATAATTATGAAATGTCTTTCAATTTGTCAACCATTTGCAGAATTAATTATTCAGAATAGAAAAACAATAGAATTAAGAACGTGGAATACAAATTTTCGTGGAGAATTTTTGATACATGCACCAGTTAAAATTAGAAAAGAAGAATGTAAAAAATTGAAAATGGAGCAAAAATTTACAACAAGTGCAATAATAGGAAAAGCAGAGTTGTGTGATGTAAAAAAATATGAATCATTAAAAGAAATTCAAATAGATAAAAATAAACATTTTTCATCAAAAACTTTTCATGAAAAAACATTTGGATTTATTTTAAAAAATGCCAAATCATTTAGAATTCCTATTCCATGGAAAGGTCAATTAGGATTCTTTGAGGTCAATTTACCTGAAATGAAAATTAAAGATGATAAAATAATTACAGATATGATTGAAGAAGAATTTAGTTATCAATGGGTAGGACATCATTAAAAAACATAAAAATCATTGCTAGTATATATAAGGAAATACATAAACTCCCTCGCATGCCACAAACAAAACCAATTGTAAACATAGTGAATGTGGTATCATCAGCATCAATTGATCAAAAAATGGATCTAGTGAAAATAGATGAAAAATTTCCAGAAACAGAATATAATCCAGAGCAATTCCCAGGACTGGTATTTAGGTTAACTACACCAAAAACAGCAACTTTGATTTTTAGAACAGGTAAAATGGTGTGCACAGGTGCTAAATCTGAAGAATTGTCAATTACAGCTGTAAATACAGTAGTTCAAAAATTAAGAAAAGCAAAAATCAAAATAAAAAAAGATGCAATAATTTCAGTTCAAAATATTGTTTCATCAATAAGTCTTGGTGGAAAAATCCATTTAGAAAAAGCAGCAAGAACATTACCAAGAAGTATGTACGAGCCAGAGCAATTTCCAGGACTAATTCACAGAATGGTGGACCCAAAAACAGTAATTTTGATTTTTGCATCAGGAAAATTAGTGTGCACAGGTGCTAAAAAAGAGGCAGACGTGTATAGATCTGTACATAATTTACATTCATTATTAGAAGAAAAAAATTTGATGATTTATGAGGAATAATAGGAATAGAAAATGTCCAAGGATATATTTGAGAAAGAAAAAATTAAGTTAACTCCAGAAACAGGATTTAATTTAATTGGAATTGATTATTTTGAAGATGCTGGAAATCAATTGTATTTAGTTGCACATTTTGAAATGTATCAAGATGCTTTAAATGCAAAAAAAGAAAGAAAGAATCAAGAGGAATATTTTGTATTATACAAAGGTCAAAATAATGAATTTGTCTGTAGATAAATTAAAAAAAATTAACTTTACTAAAAATTATATTATTAATAAAAATGTAAAATTTAAGGATTAATGAGAATAGAAAAACAGTAGATATACATTAAAAAAAATTGAGGACTATAAGGTAAATGAAAATTGTGTTGATTTTGTTTCAGAACCATCATCTACTTTAATTGTATATGTTCCAGATTTTTCCCATCCAGGACCACCAGCTATAGCCAATGTAGCATATCTTCCATCGGATTTAACAGAAGTTTGTTCGGCCCATACAAGTTCATTATTTTGATTCATTATCGATAAATTCACAATTTTAGAATTTACAGATATACCGTTAATGGAAATAAGATCTGTTTGAGCATATGAAGATAAATCTGTTTGAATAGATAATTCTAATTTGAATTCAGTAACAGGATCAGGTGAAAATGAATCAGGCATATTTGAAGATAAAATAGATACTGCAGCAATAATGATAATTAATGCAATACCACCAAATCCTAAAATCAATTTTAAATTTTTTTGAATGGGATTAGAACGTAAAGGTGGGGATGAGATTGTTTGGGATTGCACAGAAGGTGAAATTTTAGGCATTATAACATCAGGAATTGTAGGAGTAATAGTTTCAGGTTGTTTAGTAGGGATAATTTCAGGTTGTTTACCCAAATATTGTTCTGCTAATTTTTGAACATAATTTCGTTCATAATTACTAATTATCTCATTATTTTTACACGCTCTAGCAATTTGTTTTAAAATTCGATCATCTCCAAAATCCCCATCTAAAAGAGAAATTACATCATCAAGCAAAGAATCATTCATGTTAATTTTTCCACATATTGATTATTTATGAATATCTTGTTTAAGATTTTGAAGAATTTATCAATAAACAATGAAATAATTCAAATTATCAGAGAATAATTAAAAATTATTTAGAATAAGTCTTTTGAGCTTGTATAATTACAGTTCTGATGTAATCCTTAGCAGTAGAATCAGTTACACCCATTTGTTTTGCTCTAAGATAAATATCATTTTCTTGAGGATTATTCAAATAACATTTTAAAAGATAGTTTAATCGATGAGATCTTTTTTCATCATTTTTCATAATTTTCTTATTTTTTCATATTAAAAAGAAAAGAGTATAACAAAATAACCAACAATAAATACAAAATTAGTGAATTTAAATAATCTGCTGAAAGGATTGCTACTTCTCCCAGGTTGTTATCCTTTTGGAGGACATGTTTTTGAAGGGTATTTCATTATTACAATTTAAGTATAAAAAGGGATGAAAAATTATTGTTGTCCGTCAATTCCCATCAACGTTAAAGTTGAACGAATTTTTGGAATTTTTCTTATCTTCCAAGTAATGGTTTCACGTAATGCTTCAACTAAACCAGATTCAACTTTGGCAAGGATATCATAAGCACCAAAAGTACCATGTACTTCAACAACACCTTCAATTGCTTTTAGTTCTGCAATTACGGCTTCTTCAGAACCTAGTTCACAATTTATGAGAACATATGCAGTAGCCAATTAAAATTGCACTTCCATCATGATTAAACAATAGTTAATTAACATATATAACAATAATGAAAGAATTTTAAAAATATAATCTAGATATCATTAAAACTTTAAACAAATGTTAAGCTAAAAAAACAATATAATAAATTTTTAAGATAAAAGATATGCATCCGTCATAATTTGTTCTAATTCTTTAATATTTGTAGAAAGAGTAATTTTTGCTCGTAATTTTGAACCTCCATTCATTCCTTTAGTAAAACGCATTGCTTGACTCTTAAGATTTGCAAATTTAATTTTGTATTGATCTGTCAAATGTAAATAATCAAAAAAAGAATCTAATCGATCTTTAAAAGAATATTCATGGTACGTATTTGTTTTAAGATAATCATTAATTTGTTCAAATAAGAATGGATTACCCATAGCACCACGACCAATCATCACATAATCACAATTAGTTTCATCAAACATATTTTTTGCATCTTCAGGAGTAGTAATATCACCATTGCCAACAATAGGAATTCCAGAAATTTCTTTAAGTTCTTTAATTAAATTCCAATCAGCATTACCAGAATAACCTTGATTAACAGTTCTTGGATGTAATGTAATCATTTGAATTCCTTCATCTTCAGCAATTTCTGCAATTTCTTTAAACAAAAATCTACTTGCATCAGTTACACCTGAACGAATTTTTAATGTAACAGGTTTTTTTACAGCATTAACAAGTGTCTGAAATATTTGTTGAGTAAGATTAGTTTGTTGTAAGAGTGCACCTCCGGCCATCTGTTGAGTAATGTGAGGAGCAGGACAACCCATATTATAATCAATAATATCAAAATAAGGTTCAACAATTTTTGCAGCTTGTTCCAATACAGAAAGATCAGATCCAAATAGTTGAATTGAAAGAGGACGTTCTTGATCAGAATATTCAATAAATTCAGTTATTTTTTTCATATGAGCTTTGAGTTGTTTTTCTTTTGCAACAATACTATGAATATTAGTAAATTCAGTAACAACAAGCCCTGCGCCCATTTTTTTACATTGTAACCGTAATGCAGGATCACTAACTCCAGCCATTGGAGCTAAAAAGGCTCTACTAGAAAATTTTGGGAGCATAAAGAAATTTTAATTTCCAGAAATATTAATTGTTTCAAAAAATTATTAAAGAAAAATTAGAATATTGAAAATTAACTTTACTTATGGTAAAGAATCAGGGCAACCGTCTTCATCATTATACTTGTTCCAAGTTTCAGGCTCAGAAGGACATGAATCAAATTCATCCAAATATCCATCTTGATCTAAATCAGTTATTGGTACAACAGTGGATTCTGCACCAATTACGTCAGGGCAACCGTCAGTGTCTGCAAAACCATTATAATTTTCAGATTCATCAAGACATTGATCCCATCTATCATCAATACCATCATTGTCATTATCCATCAAATGATATTTTGGGGAAATAGTAGAATAATCACCAGAGATGCTGTCAGGGCAACCGTCTTCATCTTGGAAGTTGTTGAAAGTTTCTTTATTGTATGTACAATCATCTAATGAATCAATAATACCATCATAATCAGAATCAATTAAGGATTCAGAAGGAATTACGTCAGGGCAACCGTCTTCATCAAAATAGCCATTATGTCTTTCAGAAAGTGTAGGACATAGGTCTTCAATATCAATAATACCATCATCATCAGAATCAATTAAAGCATCAGTACTAGGAGTTGAAATCCCAATTACGTCAGGGCAACCGTCAGTGTCTGCAAAACCATTATAATTTTCAGATTCATCAAGACATTGATCCCATCTATCATCAATACCATCATTGTCATTATCAGGTAATTGGTATGAAAATGAAACTGTAGAGTCTATAGAGTCAGGGCAACCGTCTTCATCTTGGAAGTTGTTATGAGTTTCAGATACATTAGGGCACAAATCTATTGCATTAGAAATTCCATCTTGATCTAAATCACCAACAATTGGATCATCAGGGCAACCGTCTTCATCTAAAAATCGATTATAATTTTCAGGAATATTAGGACAATGATCAAGATTATCTATAATTCCATCACCATCGGAATCAGAAGCATATGTTTGCGTATAAAGAAGGTCAGGGCAACCGTCTTCATCTTGGAAGTTGTTGAAAGTTTCTACAGAATATTTGCAATCATCAAAAGCATCAACTATACCATCATAATCTGAATCAGTTTGAGAGATAAAGTCAGGACAACCGTCTTCATCTTGGAAGTTGTTGAAAGTTTCAGGTAAGGTTAGACAGTTATCTAAATCATCAGAAATACCATCTGAATCAGAATCATTAATGATAGATTCAACAAGTATTTCATCAGGACAACCGTCTTCATCTTGGAAGTTATTGTAAGTTTCAGACACAGTAGGACATGAATCTATTTCATTAGAAATTCCATCATGATCTAAATCTAAGTTAGAATTAGAAAAGAATTCGGGGCAACCGTCTTCATCTTGGAAGTTGTTGAAAGTTTCAGGTAAGGTTAGACAGTTATCAATTTTATCAGAAATACCATCTGAATCATAATCATTTAACAAATTATTTTTCAATAAATCATAAGGAGTTGCATCTGCACAACCGTCTTCATCTAATACATTGTTGTACGTTTCTGCTTGAAAAGGACATAAATCAATAGTATCACGTATACCGTCAAAGTCAGAATCAAGAGATATTATTTCATCAGAAATATCAGGACAACCGTCTTCATCTTGGAAGTTATTGTAACGTTCACGTTCATTAATACATTCATCATTAATATCTAAAATTCCATCATAATCAGAATCAGGATTAATTATTTCATCAGGACAACCATCATAATCTGCAAAACCATTCCAAGTTTCATTGGTAGTAGGACAAACATCTAAGAAATCTTGAACACCATCTGAATCTGAATCAATTGCAAGTTTATCAGGACAACCGTCTTCATCTTGGAAGTTATTGAAAGTTTCTGCATTAAGGGGGCAATGATCTTGCAAGTCAGGAATAGAATCAGAATCTTGATCAAAAATTAATTCAATAGAAATATCATCAGGACAACCGTCTTCATCCTCATAACCATTAAAAATTTCTTGAGTCATAGGACACATATCAATATCATCAGGAATAGAATCAGAATCAGAATCAACCCAATTCACAGTTTTAGAAGGACAACCATCAACATCACCAAAATAATCTTCTTGTAAACGAGGGCAACTATCAACATCATCCAAAACACCATCAGAATCAATATCAGATGCAGCCAAAATAGGTGAAACAGGAATACTTAGTGTAGAACCAAGTAAGAACAAGAACATTATTACATATTTGACTTTCAATTTATGATTTATTTTATTAATTCCAGTTATTAAATTACACTTTAATTTCAAAAAATTAGTTCTATTTTACAAAAAAAGTCAGTCTAGATGAATTTAAGTAAACCAAAACAAGATTACAATGTATGAGTTGTTCTGGTGAAGTTGTTGATAATGATGATGAAGGTCTAATTCAAATTAAACCAGCCATAGCCGCTCAACTAAAAAAAGCAAAGTATGGAGTAGCAGATCATTCAACTGTGGAACTATGTCACTGGACCAAAAAATCATTTAAACATGAAGGAAGTTGTTACAAGCATCAATTTTATGGGATTTTGACTCATCGATGTATGGAATTTTCTCCAGCTGGGATGTATTGTGAAAATCGTTGTGTATATTGTTGGAGACCAATGGAATTTTATGATTCAATGGAGATGAAGCCTGAACAAGTTGCAGAACCTGAACAAATTTTAAGAAAATTAATGGGTGAAAGAAAAAAATTGATTGATGGGTTTTATGGAGATTCAAGAAATGATAAACAAAGATTAGATGAATCATTATTGCCAACACATTATGCAATTTCACTATCAGGTGAACCAACTATGTATCCAAAATTACCAGAATTAATTAAATATCTAAAATCACTTGAAGCAACAAAATCAATTTTTCTTGTAACAAATGGACAAGAACCAGATATGATTCAGAAATTACAAGACGAAGATGCATTACCTACACAATTGTATCTATCAACAAATGCTGCAGATTATGAATCATTTTTGAGAATTAACAAACCAAAATATGATGATTCATGGGAAAGATGGAACCGTACATTAGATATGCTAAAAGATCTAGATACACGAACAGTTCTAAGAATTACATTAATTAGAAATTATAATGATCAAAAAGAAATGATACCTGCATTTGCAGAAATGTTTAGAAAAGCTAGTCCACATTTTATTGAAATTAAATCCTACATGCACATAGGACGTTCAACTAATAGATTAGAACATGAGAATATGTTAGAAATGGAAGAAGTAAAAAAATTCAGTGAACAAATAGCAAAAGAAAGTAAAATATTTTCAATAATGGATGAAAGTCTTGTTTCAAGAATATCAATTTTACAAAATAATGAACGATTTATTGATCGTTGGATTTCTGCTTATTCAAATACCAATTAGAAAATTTCTTCAATGCCTTGTATCTATGTGAAAGATTATTTTTAACAGTTAATTCACCGAAAGTTTGTTTTGTATTTTTTGGAATAAATATCGGATCATATCCCCAACCAGATCCTTTTTCATATTTAGACATAATACCATCAAGTTTTCCTTCAAAAAACTCTAAATTTTTTTTATCATAATATACAATAGTTGAAACAAATTTTGCATTTCTATTTTTTTTTAATAAATTAAGAATACCTTGGTTTCCAATAGTTTTATGAACATAAGAAGAATATGGTCCAGGAAATCCACCTAGAGAATCAATACAAAGTCCAGCATCTTCAATTATCAAAGATTTTTTACATTTTGAGAATGCATCCTGTGCTTTTTTTAATGCAATTTCTCGAATTGAGTTTGATTGAATTTCTTGTAAATTTAATTTAAAGAATTTGATAGAAATTCCAAAAGAATCTAAAATTTCTTTGACTTCTTTAAATTTATGATTATTTGAAGAGACAAAAAGCAAATCAGACAACTTGGGCATACCTACCACGACTTTCAATTTCTGAAACTAATTTGACTATTTTAGCATGATAAGAGATTCCAACTATAGATTTGTAACCTATTAGAAAATTTTTCCATGCAGATTGCATAATTTTTGCATGTGCACTGTTAAGAATTTCTTTGATTAAACGTAAATCAACGGCATGATCTTCAGATTTTATTGTATTTTGAGAAAGTCCAAAATCAATCATGTAAATAATATTTTTAAATAAAATAAAATTTGATGTTGTCAAATCCCCATGCATAACTCCATTTTTATGTAAAAGTCCAACTAACTTTCCAATTTCTTTAGATAATGAAATAATTTTTGATTCAGATAAATCATGAACAGGAGTTCCAGGGATTTCTTGCATTAAAATAGAAGTTTTTTCCAAATTTACAAAATAAACAAGAGGTGTTGGAATTCCAAATTTTTTTACTTGTGAGATCATTTGAGATTCTTTAATGGTTCTTTGTTTACGAATTTTAGAATCTAATATTTGATTTCTATAATTTTTAATTTTTCTTATTTTAAGAATAGCGTTTGAATTTTGCCACTTTGTTTGATATATGTCAGCCTCTGCACCTTTTTTTATTAATTTCACTAACGTTATATTCAAAAGAATTCAATAAAAATTAATCATGGAAGATGGAGAGAAAAGAATTAGTCAAGAAGATTGTAATGAAGACAGTTTAGGTCCAGGGATTTTAACATTAACAAATAAGAGATTAGCATTTGATAAAACAAAGTCAAGAATAATGGATTTTACAAAACAAATGGGTGAAACGGTATTGGATGTCCCATTAGAAGATGTAATTAAAACATGGAAAGAAGGATTGCTCATGAAAAAAGTATGTTTTACAGCAAAAATAGGCAAAGAGGAACAGACATACAAATTTGGAGTTTTTAATACAAAAGGTTGGTTAAAGACAATAGAAAAAACAATAGAAGAAAAAACTAAACAGAAAGATTCTCAATAATCTACTTTAACAGAATCCAATCTCCAAGATTGAGTTACAAATGTATCTTTTAGCAAAACACCTTTTTTAACTTGTGATTCTAAAAGACCTGTCCAGCATATTTGACTACCACAATCTCCAGCATATTGTAAGGGTACAACAAAAAATTTAGAGCCATGCCGTTTACATACATCTGTAAGCATTTCAGATAATCTCTTGTTTGCTGCAACTCCACCAACAATCATTAATTCTTTTTTAGATGTAAAGGATAATGCTCTCTCTACAGTTTCACTAATCATTGCAAAAGCAGTTTCTTGAAGAGAATAACATGCATCAGTTTTACTTTTTTCAGAAACAGATTTTGTGGCAGATAATAATCCTGAAAAAGATACATCATTTCCCTTAACAGAATATGGTAGTGTAACATAGTTTGAAGAAGCAGATGCCAATTCTTCAATATTTTTTCCACAGGGGGATGCAAACCCAATTGATCTACCAAATTGATCAAGTAACTGACCTAATGTAATATCCAATGTTTCACCAAAAACCCTCCATTGTTGATTAAGAAATGAAAGAAGCATAGTATGACCACCAGAGACTAAAAGGACCAAAGGATCACGTGCACCAGTGAGTAATTTACCTAATTCAATATGACCAATAGCATGATTTACAGGATAAATTGGAATTTTGTAAAAAGAAGAAAGAGATCTTGCAACTACAGCACCTACACGAAGACAAGGACCCAATCCAGGTCCTGCAGCATATGAAATTATATCTAAATCTTGAACAGAAACATTTGCATCTTTAAGACATTCAGATAACACAGATGCACTATTTTCAATATGATGACGAGATGCTTCTCTAGGATGAATACCTTGTCCAGCTTCTGGGCGAAAAATTTTTCGAACATCAGAAAGAATTTTGCCTTTTTTGCCTTTTTTTTCAATTATTGCACAAGAGAATGTATGGGCAGTACTTTCAATTCCTAAGCCTAACATATTACCCTCTACTTAATGTAGATACAATTTTGATCACATCGCCATGCTTTAATTTTTGATCACCACTAATTCTTTGCTTAGTTTTACAATCTATAGCATGCAAAAATCCTTTTGCAATATCAGCATGAATTAAACTTGCCAAATCCTTTGCTGTAGAATCTTGTGGAAGTAATTTTGAATCAGGTAAGATTACACCTTCTTTGTTAGTAAGTTTTGATTCATCCTCTACAGGATACACAGCAATTAGATTTAATGAGTCAAAGACTGCAGTGTTTAGAATTTTTTGAATTCCAGTTGATGAAATTTTAGAAAAAATTGTATTAACTAAATCAAGTGCTTTTTGCTGAGGAGCTGGAATTTCTTTATCTTTATTAATTTCAAATCCCTCATCACCAGAAGTATAATTTATCATTCCAGCCTTTGTAGCTTTTCGTAAAAGTAATTCCACTTCAGCACTACAAGGTATTACAGTATCTGAAATTTTTTTCAAAATATCTAAATTTTGACAAAGATCTGCCTTATTTGCAGCAATAATCATGGGTTTGGTATTTTGTCTTAACTCTTTAACAAAACTCTCTATATCAGAGTCATTCCATTCTTTTGGATTTCTAGTAATAAGACCTTGTTTTTGTAATACCAATTGTACTTCATAATCTTTAATTCCCAAACCACTGAATCTTTTTGCAATTCCATCAGTTAGTTTTGCTCGCTTTTGATCTATTTCACGAGTTATCTTATCCCATTCTCTTTTAAGAATATCAACAAACCATTGATCAAATTCATCTTGAACAAATGCAATATCTTCTAAAGGATCATGGGTTCCAAGAGGTATTGGTTGGCCTTGAATATCAGTAGTGCCTGCAATATCAACAACATGAATTAAAACTTCAGCTTGTCTTGCATCATCTAAAAATTGATTTCCCAATCCTTTTCCTTCATGTGCACCAGGAACTAAACCTGCAACATCAATTAATTTTACTGGAATTAATCTAGTGCCATTAAGACATAATGGATTTTCATGTTTAATTTTAAAATGCTTACAAGCACAATCAGATTGCACATAAGCTACACCAACATTGGGTTCAATAGTAGTAAAGGGGAAATTACCAGAAGCAACAGGTGTTTCAGTTGCAGCAGAAAAAAATGTTGATTTTCCAACATTTGCTTTACCAAGTAATCCAATTTGCAATACCGACAAGAATGTAATTCTACTTATTAGTATTGCAGAAATCGTTTAATCTAGTTTAGATGGTTTAACATTATGTCAATAGTAATAACTGGAAATCCAGGCGTTGGTAAACATACAGTTACAAAAAAAATTTCAGAAATACTGAATTTTCCAATAATTGATATTAACATTATTGCAAAAGATTTAGGATTATTTGAAAAAAATGAAAATACAAATGATGTAGATACTCAAAAACTTGCAAAAATATTGAAAGAAGAAAAATTAAATGAAAAAATAGTTGTAGGTCATTTAGCACCATATGTTTTAGAAAAAGATCAAGTGAAAATAATTATAATATTAAGAAGGAATCCATATGATTTAGAATCAGTGTATAAAGAAAGGAATTATTCAGAAACTAAAATAAAAGAAAATACAGGTAGTGAAATTTTAGGAATAATCACTCATGATACAATTAAAAAATTCAAAGAAAAAGCATTTCAAATAGATGTTAGTGAAAAAAATATACAAAAAGTTGTGGAAAAAGTACTAGAAATTATTTCCAAAAAAGAAGGCAATGAAGAAGTAGATTGGTTAAATTTAGTAACAAAAAATAATGATTTAAAAAAATTTTTTGCTCATTGATTAAATAACGTCTATAATTTTCTCTAATTACTTGTTTGAAATTTCTAAAACAGACCTAGCAGGAAGAATAGGAACCATGTACACAAATCATGGTAAAATACAGACACCTGCATTTGTTCCAGTTATTCATTCAGTTAAACAAACAATTCCATCAAAAAAAATTAAAGAAATTGGTTTTGATGTTGTTATTACAAATGCATACATTACAAAAAATAATTATGGCGATGAGGCAGTCAAAAAAGGAATTCACAAGATAATAGATTATGATAAATCAATCATGACAGATTCTGGAGGGTACCAAGTGTTAGAGTATGGAGATTTAGAGGTATCACCACCGGACATGGCAAACTTTGAAACTGGAATATTAACAGATTTTGCAATTCCACTTGACAAACCTACAGGATATGGATTACCAATTAAAAAAGCTGAATCATACGTAAAACATACACTTACAGTTTGTAAACAAACTCTTGATAACAGTAAAGACAATGGACAGATTTGGATTGGCCCAATTCAAGGAGGAGAGCACTTTGATCTTGTGGCAAAATCAACAAAGGCATTAGTTGATATGGGTTTTCAAATGCTGGCTTTGGGAAGTCCAGTTGAATTTATGGAGTCTTATGAATATAGATTATTAGCACAAATGATTGTAGCTGCAAAAAAACAAATGCCAGAATCAGTACCACTACATCTTTTTGGAGCAGGTCATCCACTTACAATACCATTTGCAATAGCATTAGGATGTGACACATTTGATTCAGCTTCATACATGCTGTATGCTAAAAAATTAAGATACATTACAGATGATGGAACACGATACCTATCAGATATCAAAGTATTTCCATGTAATTGTGAGATATGCTCAAAATATACTCCTGATGAATTTGCTCAATTGGAAGAGACACTGAAAATTAATGAGTTAGCAGTACACAACTTGTATGCAATAAAGTTAGAAGTTGATAAAGTAAAACAAGCAATTCATGAAGGAAGGTTATGGGAATATGTAATTAAAAAAGCAAGGGCACATCCTAAACTATTTGAGATGATTGAGGTAATGACTGAAAATTATGAATTCTTAGGGTTAAGCACACCAAAATTCAAAGAAAAAGCAATATTCCTATACTCTAAAGAGGATCAATATCGTCCAGAAGTTCAGTCATTTCATAAAATAGTTAGAAAATTCAAATCTAAAAAGAAAAAACTGCTAATAACTAAAGAGTCGGTCACAAAACCAGGATATTTGTCTCAGCAATATTTATCACTAAAAAAGAAAGTAAAAGATTTTGAGTCATTTCAAGTATGTCAGTACAATCCACATTTGGGATTAATTCCAATTGAAATTTCAGACATATTTCCTGCAGCACATCATGAAACATCTAGAATCAATTATGATCCAAAAGAATTTCCTACATTCCAAAAAACATGGGAAGATTTCTTTAAGAAAAATAAATTTTTAGAAATTCATTATGACAAGAATAATGAGTTTTTGAAATATTTTGTAAAAACATTACCAAAAGAGATAAAGAAAAAATCATTTGGGTAAAAAAATTATTTTAAAAAATAAAAATAAAAAGATTTTGCTAAAGATTTACACTTAAAGTGCTGCGTCTTCGGCCCAACCGTTAATGAAGATACCGTTTTTGTGAAGAGGTACTGGTTGTCCAGCAGTGTAATTCATTGGTCTCATCCAAAAGATTGATTTTGTTGGGCATACACCGATGCATGCACCATCAGAAATACATCTTTCTGGGTAGAAAACAAATGCTTTACCTCTCTTCCAGCCTTCAACAGGTTTAACCCTAAGGACATCAGGACCAAGAGTTGTACAGATTTCTACACATAGTGCACATCCGATACATCTTTGTTCATCAATGTCTGGAAGTATTGCTATTGGCATTACAATATCAATATCCGTATGTTGCTATTTAAACCATGATTGAATATCATAACTCTGTTATGAAAATGATCGATAAAAAAAATGCGCAGAAATCATAATCAAAAATTAAAAATAAAAAGTTAACGTGTATTCACGCTTATTTTCTCATTGCATCAATTTGACCAGAGGTTACCCAATCGAGTAATTCTGCTGATGATGGGTTTAGGTCTGCTTTCTTATTCATAAGATTGTTAACCCAAATCCAATTGATTTGGTTCAAAAGGGGTTTGTTTCCTTCATCGCCTGCACGAGTTTTTGCTACGACAGCTTGGTCTTGTTGTGCTATCCATTCATCATAGGTTCTTCCCATGAGTAACAAACCTTAGCTGACACTAATTAAAGCTTTTGTAGATTTTATGTACAGTATAATGATCGGGATAGATCTCAAAGGGTTTTAAAGTCGATAAAATCGCATGTAAACCTTGGATGTTCAAGTATTAGGGGCTGCAAACGAAGTAGGCAGATCAGGATTTTTAGTTAATTGTAATGGTACAAAATTATTACTTGATTATGGAGTAATGTTTGGAAGACGAGGATCACCTCCAAAATATCCTCTACACGTAAAACCCAAAGACTTGGATGCAATCATAATTACTCATGCACATTTGGACCATTCAGGAAATGTTCCATCATTATTTGTCAGTGGTAACACAGATGTTTATGCAACTCCTCCAACATTTGATCTTTCAAAAATGTTAATCAATGATATGTTAAAAATTGAAAAAAATTCACATCCATTTGATTTACCAGAATTAAACAACATGATGAAAAATGCAAAACCAATGGATTTCAAACAAAAAATGACTAAAGGAAATGCAACTTTTGAATTCAGAGAGTCAGGACATGTAATTGGTGGAAGTACTGTACTAGTAGAATCAGAAAAGAAAAAATTGTTCTATACAGGTGATGTTAAAACAAATGGCTCAAGAATGTTACGAGAGATGGATACAGACATTGGAGAAATTGATTTACTAATCACTGAAAGTACATATGCTAAAACTGAACAAATACCTAGAAAAACATCAGAAGATCAATTAATAGAATTTGCAAACGAAGTAATGGATAGAAAAGGAATTTTATTTATTCCATCATTTTCAGTTGAACGCTCACAAGAAATGGCTTGTATTTTACGTAGTGCAAATTTCAAACATAAAATCATAATGGACGGAATGGCACTAAAAGTAAATGAAATAATGTTTAAACACCCACAATACCTCAGAGATCCTAAAATATTTGCAGAGGCAATCAAAAGCTCAACTGCAATTAGAGAGCATGCAGAGAGAAAAAGAGCAATGGGTGAGCCATGTGTTGTAATATCTCCAGCTGGAATGTTAGTTGGAGGTAATGCAGTGTATTACTTGCAGCAATTATCATTTAACAGTAAAAATGGAATTGCCCTGGTTTCATACCAAGGAGAAGGCACACCAGGTAAAAAATTACTAGATACTGGTAAAGTAGCAACTAGAGGAAAAGATCTTACTGTAAAAGCAGAAGTTAAACAATTCCAATTTTCAGGACATGCAGATAAAAAAGAATTATTTGCAATGATGAAAACAATCAAAGGAAATCCCAAAGTATGGACAGTTCACGGGGATTCAGAGTCATGTCAAATATTTGCCAAAGAGATTCATGAGCAATTTGGTTTTGAGACATATGCACCAATGGTTAATGATAAAATAACCATCTAAGATGAAAAAGAAATTTTCAATTAATGTTGAAAACTCAATAAATAGCGGTCAAGTTTTTCTTTGGAAAAAAAATAAAGATTATTGGTATGGAGTGAATGGTATAGATATTTTAAAAGTTGATAAAAATGCAAAGATTGAATCGTTTCAAAATAATACAATAGATTTTTTTAGAGAGACTGATGATATGGCAGAAATTATCAAGTCCATATCCAAAGATAAAATAGTTAAAGACGCAGTAGAGAAATTTCAAGGAATGAGAATACTAAGACAAGACCCATTTCAATGTCTAATTTCATTTATCGTATCATCAAATTCAAACATTCCAAAAATTAAGTTCTGTCTAGAGAACATAACAAAGAAATTTGGAAAAAAAGTATTGTGGGAGGGATTAGAATTTCACCTATTCCCAAAACCTCAGAAATTAGCCAAAGCAACACTTGCAGAGATTAAAAGTTGTGGAGTAGGGTATCGTGATTCATTTATCATACAAGCAGCTAAGATGGCAGCATCCAAAGAAATTGATTTTCAGAATTTAAAAAAAATGAATTACCATACTGCAAAAGAAGAGATTTGTAAAATTCCAGGAGTTGGAAATAAGGTAGCTGATTGTGTAATGTTGTTTTCACTTGACAAACTAGAATCAGTTCCACTAGATAGATGGATAGTTAGAATTTTGAGTAAATACTATAATGATAAATTTGAAATCAAAACCAAAACAATTACACCAAAACAATACGATACATTACATCAAAAAATCATAGAACACTTTGGGCCATATGCGGGATATTCACAGCAATTTTTATTCAAATCAGAAAGAGAGAAAAATCAGAAAAGTTGGGTTCTAAACCCTTAAAATGACAATTAATTGGTAGGTTTCTGGGCCTATGGCGCAGCATGGATAGCGTGTTGGACTTCTAATCCAGTGGTCAAGGGATCGAAGCCCTTTGGGCCCACTTAACAAATTATTTATTTAAAACAACAAGGAATTGTATCAATGGGAGATTTAGAATTTAAATTAAATTCAACTGACATTCATCAGGGTTCAGAAATTATTGGGACCATTGTTGTATCATATCCAGGACGATATGATGGAGTAGTAGTAAATACAACAATTTTAGATTCAAATGAACACATCAAATACACCTCATACAACGGCAAAAAAATAACACAACACGTCTCAAGATTATTTATTAACAAAGATACAATGCCTGAAAATAAAGTAGAGTTTACAGCACTAATTGAATTTGAGCCAAACCAAGAACATGAAGTAAAATTTAGAGTATCAATTATTGAAGAACACAAAGAAATTGAAAGTAAAATAATTTTTGCAAAATATTTAGTCTAAATTACAATATTAAATTATTTATCATCAAATTCATTAGTTTATCATCATTGTATCATTAGTTTATCATCATTGTATCATTAGAGTATCATCAAATGTATACAACTCTAATACAGGCATGATTTCACAGTAGATGTATTGATTTGAGATGATCATAAAGTGATGGAAATGATGATGTTTTGATGATAACTCTATGAGAAAATAAAAATTCTAGAATCTACTTTTCTCAACAATAATGGAACCTGTCATCCATGGATGAGGCTCACAGTGATAATGAACTTCTTGAGGTTCTGTGAATAAGAATTCATAAGACTCTCCAGGCATTACAACTCCTGAAGAACCAAAGTCACCACTGTATGAATCAGAGTGTCTATGGTCTGGAGTTACAGTGTGGGGAGTCTCATCATCATTTAGCCAAATTACATTATTATCAATTGTCAAAGTAGATGTTGCTTTATTTGGAATGTAATTATCATTTCCTTCAATTCCTGCACCCATTACAATATTGATAATAAAATCTTCTGAAGGATGTAAAATATGATCAGATACAGATGGTTTTTCTAAAGATTCTGGAAGATAAAATGAAGTGTAAAATACGATAGAGGCACCCATTCCAATGATAAGTGCAATTACACCAATACCATATGCATGACTTGATGTACTCATATTTTTTGTAAACCTTCCAAGTTCTTATAAAGCTTCTTTAGAATTTTTGAAAATTAAATTAAAATAATTTCAAGATATTATAAAAAGTTGAAAAGCCAGTTATTTTTCTTTAGGACTATTTTCAGTAGATATTTCAGGTGTTGCATCCACAACATCTTCAGATAGTTCTGGTGTATCTTCTGGAATATCTTCTTGTACTCTTACAGGTGCTGGTGGTGGAGTGTTCTTTTCTTGACTCATTGCATATCTGTAGATATGGAAGAATGCTGCAAACACCAACAAGATAATTCCAACTAGGAATAAAGATACGTTCTTCATTCCAGTTAAGGCTGCATTGTATGCTGCAATGTTTAAGAACACTTGGAATGCTAAAAGTGCTACAAGTAACCAGTTAATCCATTTATCAGAAAGATTGATTGTTGCTACTTTTTGTGGACCAGTATTTTTTGCAAGTTTTGATTTTCTTTCTGCCTCATTTGCAAGTTTGATCATCATGTATGTGAATCCAAATCCTAGTGGAACTAGCAAGATCATTGTTCCATAGAAGAACAATGGATCAATTACTAATCTCTCTACTAATGGAATTGATACATCAGGTGAGATGTAAAATCCCCAGTATGTAGTTACCATAATTTGTGCAAGACTGGTTATTCCAAATGCTGTAACCATTGGTCTATCTCTCCATGAAAATTTCTTGTATCTATCAAGGAATGGTATGAGTACAATAGTTACGATAAATATCAACGGCCACAGTAAACCTGTAACAAACTTGTCATATTGAGTTCTCATAAAAGCGTAAATTCCAGTAAGATACCACTCTGGCACTGTTACTCCAGGCGGGACTGTAGGCTCAAATTTGAAGCCCATATCAATTGGGAAGACACCGCCAGTGATGAGAACTGCACCACCAATTGCCATTACCATTGGGACATCAAATACAAGGAACCTTGGGAAGTGTACTGCCATTAATCCTAACATTACAATAGGTAGCAAAAACACATGTTGTGCATAAAATCTTAAGACAAAGTCAGAGAACCCACTGCCAAGCGCCGCGTCTCTAATCGTTGGCCCCACAACAGGAATTGAAGTTGTCAGCGACGCCGCAATACTAATTGCCAATTCTGCACGTTCTGAAAATATAACATCATATCCAGTGAACGCCTCTAAAATTGTAACAACTCCCAATATCACACCAGTCATCCATAAAACTTCATTTCGAATCTTGTATCGTCCACTGAAATATTGGTAATACATGTGAAGTACAGCAAGTAGTACCATTGCATTAGATCCGTGATAGTGAATATTTCTTATATGAAAACCAAATGGAACATCATCGTTGATAAACTCAACACTGTCCCACGCCCTATCCAAAATAGGTTGATAGTAAAACATCAGCAGAGCCCCTGAAACTCCAAGCATAATAAAGACAACAAATGTTAACATTCCCAAAAATCCAAACGGACTGACAAATCTTGCAGGGAAGGAAAACTTGATTGCAGTGAAAATGGTTCTGTCTACGCCGTCCCAAATCCAGTATAGTAAAGATACTATACCGGTTCGTCTATCAAGTGAAACGGCCATATCCAATTACTCCATTTTCATTTGCATTAAACTTTGGCGGTAAAATAAAGACAAATCCATCTGAATCGATTTCCATAGTTAATTGAGGTAAAGTGTTTGATGGAGCTGCTTGCACTGATGCAGGACCTACAAACGCAGTTCCTGTCATTGGATCATACATACTACCGTGACAAGGACACTCACCTCTTTTTCTGCCGTTATCAGGCCAATACTTCCACAAACACCACAAGTGTAAACAAATCATACTATACGCACGAAGAGAAGTTGTGTCAGTTTTTGCACCACCTAACTCTTCAGGAAGTCGGATAAATTGCCATTTACGAAATGCTTCTGCATCAAGTGCTGCATCTCCAGTTGCAGGATATGTAATAACTTCAGCGTGATTAATAGGATAAGTGTTAATGTTAGCATGAGTGCCATCAGGTAAAATTACAGGAACTTTTTCAAGTGACGCTTGATTTGGATTGGGCATAAAATTGCCAAATGGGATAAAAGGAGCAAATGCTAAGCCTGTACCTGCAGCTCCCATTAATCTTAAAAAGTCTCTACGAGATAATCCATCAGATTTTTTTGCATCCA
>Ga0257127_1000510_pt1 | contig 33876 bp, 30 predicted proteins | sample SI060_135mmetaG_FD_190152 | JGI IMG/M metagenome (GOLD analysis project Ga0257127, IMG submission 190152) | Marine microbial communities from Saanich Inlet, British Columbia, Canada - SI060_135m | ecosystem: Environmental > Aquatic > Marine > Inlet | place: Canada: British Columbia | collected... | reverse complement strand
AAAAGATACATAGCAAAACGAATTGAAAAAGGCTACAAAAGATACATAGCAAAACGAATTGAAAAAAGGCTACAAAAGATATATAGCAAAACGAATTGAAAAAAGGCTACAAAAGATATATAGCAAAACGAATTGAAAATATAGTAATTAAAAATATTTATTTTATTAATACATCAAATATATGATGTAATATTAAATAACAGTGATGACTAATAATATTTAATTATCATTTTCACATCTTTCATAATGCTTAAGTTTCCATTTCATAGCTTCATTTTTTTCTAATGCAATATCAAGTTTATGTTGTGTTTTTAATAATTCCATTTCATGATTTTTTTCAGCTATTTCATGATTTTTTTCTGCAATTTCAAATTTATGTGCAATAACTATATCATTCATTTGTGTAATAATTTCTGTGCTGTCACCTCCATAACATCTACGTATTGTTTCATATTGATCTTCCAAATATGTAACACAATTCATGTCTGTACAAACCATTTCACAATCTGTATCATAACCTAAATGTGCATCAAAAGATTTAAAATAATCACCTATTTTCTTTTCAGCTTTAGACAATAAAGTTTTATCAACAAACGAATAGTATTTTAATAATAAATTTGCACCTTGAATATTTTTGTATTTATTTTTATGCTCTTGTAAACGACGTCGTAAATCTTTGGTTTTACCATAAATACTTATTACATCATCATCTAATATTGAATAATCAAGACACATTGATTCGCGTAAATCTTTAGCAGTACCCAATGTAATAAAATAAATTGAAGAAATTTCTGTTTTTGTATTTGGTTTTAACATAATTTTGTTAAACTCGTCAATAGGAATACCTAAAACACTTGAAACTAATTTTTTCTTTTGTGCTTGCGTACCCATTTGAACAGTAAATAATGTTTTGGTTGCCCAATCCCTGAATTTATTCGCATTGCCACATCTTGATATGATTAGTACGCGCAAAATACCTTGGTATGTTAAAAACAGCTCTTTCGTGACTTTGTTTTTACTTGTTTTTTTCCTACCATTGATAGGAATTTCACACAAAAAATATTTATAGTCAATATTTTTTAAATATGATGACGTTTTTCTTATTAAAACATCCTGTAAATCATTCATTTCAAATTGTTCGCTTGCATCTTTTACCCTAAAATAGATCTTATCATCTTCTTTAATGCCACGAGTCTCGATTTCCAACATATAACCATTATCATCGCAAAACTTTTCATTATCAGAAAGTGTAATGATTTTTGGTGCTTTCTCGACATTATCTTCATCAACAATATCATCATCATCGTTAATTTCTTTTATGTAATTCTCTATTTTATTTAGACAAATGTTTCTAATCAAGACCTTATCATATTTAGCTGATTTGCCTTCATTTTGAACCCATTCTTCATTAACATACCTCGCATAAACAAAATGTTTTTCTTCTATCTTCTTCTTTTTTACTAACTCTCTACCATTGCGCACACCTTTACACCAAATAGGCGTTGCTTCAATAATATCATCGGACAAAGTGTATTTTTTGTTATTAATTGTAATTGCTTCCATTGTTAACAATTATGTTCTCTTGTTCTTAAATAGCAATTGCTTGTAAAATAATTATTTGCAAGTAAAAACAAAATTATGTGACATATTTAATTCATTGGACTTTAAAACAACCAATGAAGAACTTTTCGAGGAAATAAAAAACTTCATGCACATATGGATGCAAAAACAACTGATATGAGTATTGGCATTGAAACAACTATTGAACAAACTAGAGAACAAAACTAAAAAATTGATTTATTTTAACTTATTATAATAAACTTATTATATTATAATGGGATCAACATGTTCGATATCAAAAACACACAATCATGAAATAATACAAAAACGAAATAAAAGATATTGGTCAAATAATTATATTATACTCGGTGTATTAGGAAAATATGAATTTGGTGATATATATAAATTTAGTACAATTTCTGAAAATTGTGCATTTAAAAGCCCAATATATTCAATTAAATTTTTGCAACACAGTGATAACGATGACAACATTAATGATCATTTTGTAAATGAATTTAAAATACTAAAATTATGCAATCACGGATTAATTCAGTCAATAAACAAAACAACAATAAGTCATGACTTAACAGGGTTTATATCAAATTATGAAGAACATATTATGTTGGAGCAAATTTTAGGAAATATACCCAGCAAATATATTAAAAATATTTTTTATGAAATAGTCATTGCTCTGACATATTTACATTTACAGAATATTATTCATAGAGATTTAATAGCTTCGAATGTTCTTCTTACAAGTTCTGGTCATATTAAAATTATTAATTTTGAGTGCGCGATTACATATAATCCTGATGTATCATTTGATAAATATTCTATACGTGGTAACATAGAATGCAGAGCATATGAAATATTTTTTAATGATTTTCGTAAATATACACCAAATGTTGATTGGTGGAGTGCTGGAATATTATTATATATGATGTTATTGGGTCAACATCCATACATTGATTATGATTTAAATGGATTAACACATGTGGATAAAGAACGTTTATTAACAGAGTCAACAAGATTTGATATATTGTCAAATAAAATAAAACACATTAAATATGGTATTATTGATATCAAATATCAACATATTATACAAGAATTATTGCATATTATTCCTGAAAAACGAACATGTACGAATATATTAAAAAATTCTATTTTCAGTGAAATAAATGATAATTATTGTGTATATAATTCATGTTTTGATTATATGGATGTTGTTCAGTATGCAAAAATAAATAAATTGGTATATGATTATACAAATCCTATAACATTGACAGATTTTGTTAAAAAATGTAATTAAATTATTTATGTTTATTTATACTATATATTTTGGAAATGTAAATATATATGAAGTTATTAGTTTATGGTTCTAAAGGATGGATTGGTACTATGTTTTTAAAAGAATTGGCATTGCAAAATATTGATTATGTTGTAGGTGTGGAAAGAGCAACAAATCCAGTGGATCTTGAATTGGAAATTTTGACATCTAATGCAACAAATATTATTTCATTTATTGGTAGAACTCATGGAACAATTGCTAATAAAGCATACACAACTATTGATTATTTGGAACAACCTGGGAAATTAAATGAAAATGTACGAGACAATTTGTATTCACCATTAACTATCGCAATTATCGCTCAAAAACATAACATTCATTATGCATATTTGGGAACCGGATGTATTTTTGAATATGACGACGTTCATCCATTTGGAAAAGAAGAAAATGGTTTTAGAGAACATTCTGAGCCTAATTTCTTTGGTTCAGGTTATTCAACTGTAAAAGGATATACTGATAGATTGATGCATATGTTTGATAACGTATTGAACATGAGAATAAGAATGCCTATAACTGACACAATGAACAGCAGAAATTTCGTTACAAAAATTGTTACATATGATAAAATTTGTTCTGTTCCAAATTCTATGACGGTTTTGCCAACAATGTTTCCTTTAATAATCGACATGATGTTAAATAAGACATCGGGTACAATTAATTTGACAAATCCTGGTCTAATATCTCACAATGAAATTTTACAAATGTACAAGGAGATTGTTGATGATAAGTTTGAATGGGACAATTTTACTATTGAAGAACAAAATGAAATTTTAGCATCTGGGCGATCTAACAATTATTTAGATACTACACGATTACAAGAATTGTATCCTGATGTTCCACATATTAGAGAAGGAGTACGATATTGTTTGGAAGGGATTAAAAATAAATTTGATAATGTACATATTTAGTTTATTTAGTAACCAACATATTGGTAATATTATTAATTGGTATAATACAAATGATTTTACACATGTTATCCACACAAACCTTTTCGCATTCCCAATTTGCAATATCAATATATGTAATGAACACATGAATTGAAACACCTATAATAAATAACAATGTATAAAACCATATTTTTCCTTTATTTCGACAGAAAAAGTTATTGTCTTTTGAGTCTTCTTCACCATATGATGTCACAATGTGTTGTATAAAGAAACCACATATTACTGTAACAATTCCAATAATTAAACATTCAGTTAGGGATATTTTGAACATATTAATATAGCAAAGTATATAAATGCCAGATTGGTTTAATTATATTATCTTCGATAGAGTAAAAACTTATGTAGGATCCACTGTTAATTTAAATAGACGAATTCGACAACATAATGGTGAAATTAAAGGTGGTGCAAAATATACCAGAGGGGGTTCATGGCAATATTATTGTGTTATTTTTAATTTAAATAATCACAAGAATACATGTTTATCTGAAGAATGGCATATCAAGTGGATGACCAATAAAGTTAAAAAGTCCAGATCAACTAGAGATAGACGGAAACTTGCATTAGAACAATATTATGCTACTCGTGATCATAATATTTTGCCATATACATATGTTATATTTGTATCGCGAAAATACTTGGAACATATGCCTAAGATGCCATCAAATACTCATACATTTATTACCGAAGATTTTTCAATGGAAAATATTCAACGAATGATTTCGGGATTGATTCTTTTGACAAGTTTTGAAAAATGTTCTATTGTATAACTGTTATGTAACTATTATATTATATATATTAATTGAACCTGAACAAATCTTTGGTTTAATATGTATTGTTTTAGCATTGTTAAGTAATGGATATAAGTATGAATATATGAGAACGCTTACTGAAAAATATAAAATATTTCCATGGCAGGATAGTGGATTTGAAACAAATACAAGTAAAACCTGGATATTTTGGCATCTTACATTATCAATACTTTTGGTGATAGGAATTGTCATATTTATGTTTTTAGTAGCGTTTACATGCAATATATAGTTTATGTATTGCATACTATTTTTTGTATGTTAATTATGTATAAAATTAATACATTAGGAAATATTGATAAATATGTTGCTGCAGTAATAAATATGGGAACTCTTATCGGATTAACATTATTACTAATAAGTAATTTTACAGTATTATATTTGGTCATTTTAATGATACCAGTGTGGTTAGAAATTAGTTCGTATTTAGCTTTTAAAATAAAAAATTGAAATATTATTCCGTACATTGGATTGATATAATACTTTAATGATGATGGAAATCACTAAACAAGATGTACAAGATGCGATAGAAAAGAATGATGTCAATTTATTAAACTTATCAGGAATAGATATTTGCAACAATAACAATTTGAATCTTCCGGAATATGCGATTACGAAAATATTAACAGATCCTGGTACACAATATCTGATTCGAAATCCCGAATTGTCGGTATATTTGGACACATTTTGTTATGGACAATTTACTCATGCAACAATTATGGCAGTAATGCAAATAATTGATCCAACCATTAAACAACCACAGGTAATATTTATAGCAAATCATGAACAAACATTGGAAAGATTTTTTAATGCATGTGCTGATATGGCATTACAAACAGAAATTAATGTTGCAATGTATAAAGCAAATAGATCCTATGCACTTGATCAATGTATATCTGAACAAATCATTTTTGTTACAACATCAAGTTTAGAAATATTGCTCAAAAATAATCGAATCAATTTTGAATTTTTGCAACAACTTGTTGTAGATAATTTAGTAAATGAGTTAATTATATTTGATGATGGACATTCAGTTGTCGAACAATTAATTCAGCAAAAGCTTTGTATCAGAATAATTATCACTGCATGTGATGATGATGACGTTATGAAATTTATCAAAAAATACAAGTTGGAAAAAGTTCATATGAATCGTGGACAAAACTTATTAACAAGATAAATTATTTTATTTCGCATCATTTATTAATGAAACAGGTTGGGTTATTTTTAATAATTGGTATCGTGTTTTTAATATGGTATCGATCAAATTCTACAAAACGTTCGTCATCTAAGCAAATGCAAAAGTATTTTTCGCCAAATTATTCACAAAATACCACAAAACCAAACAAAAATGGTAAAATCTTTGTATCTATTGCATCATATAGAGATCCTTTATTAAAACAAACTTTGGAATCATTGTTGCAGAATTGTGACAATAGATTACTTTTACGTATTGTAGTATGCGAACAAAATTCAATTCATGATAGTTTTTCGTTGCATGACTTACCATTTGAAGTTGAAATGATTCGTATGTCACATACAATGGCTAGAGGACCGTGTTGGGCAAGATATTTAATTCAACAGAAATATCAAGGTGAAGAATATTATTTACAAATCGATTCCCATACAAAGTTTTTGACTAATGGTTGGGATACAACTTTAAAAACTATGTTAAATAATTTACCCGAAAATTCATGCTTGTCAAATTATGTTGCATCATTTGATCACAATACTGGTCAATTGAATGGTCATGCATTAAGAGGACCAATGAAAGTTGTAAAAATTGACCAAAATGATAAATTTGTGAGATTTAATTCTCCATATATAAAATCCATGGAAAAACCAATGTTATCTCATGGATGGAGTGGATGTTTTTCTTTTTCATCAGCAAACATTATACTTGACGCTCCATATGATCCATATGTACCATTTCTATTTTTTGGAGAAGAAATGGATATATATTTAAGATTGCGTTCTAGAGGATGGTCGATGTATGTACCAAACTTACCAATCTGTGCAACTGTTTTTGACAGATCATATAGAAAAACGTTCTGGGAGCATCCCGATAAAAATATTGTAAAGTTAAGTAGACAACGTTTATATGATAGATTTAATTGGATTAAATGTAATGATCCATTAATAATAAAAAAAGCTAATGCTTATTCAATAAATTCTCATGTTAATGTTAGATCTTTGATGTACGCTTGACAATATTCTTTCATTTCGTTTTCTTCATTTGTTTTGGAACTTTTAATTATAACAACAATTACATATTCTTGAAATGATTCTGGTTTAATGAAACCTGATACAACAGAAGAACATATTTCATTTGATGAATCATTATCATAAAAATCTACATTTTCCATTGGATTGAAATGATTAATACTATAATTGATTCTTGATTGATATATTACCAAGTTATCATAAATATCTGGAAATAATTCTTCAACAAAATCAATCAACGGTAAAATCTTTTCAATTGTATGAGAATCTTTTGTTGTATGATAACAAATTGACTCATAAAAGTCTCGCACTCTGATTCGTTGCATTATACGTTGCGCCAATGTGTCATTTGTTACTGATATATCATCACGACATTTTATATTAGAAATACGCTGTTCCAATACACTTTTAGGTTGTACACAATCGAGAGCATAAACATTCATTAAATCTTCCATTTCTACGATATTATCAGTAAGTTTGCACATTTTTTCCATATCAGTAACCATATATGTTATGTTCATTCTACTATTAAGATCAAATAACACATCGGCAATCATTGAATCTATTTCATGAGTTGTTCTATGTTGATAATGATTTTTATGAAGCATATATCTGGATTGAAATAATTGGAAAATATTGGTTTCTTCGCATCTTGGAAAGCAAATTTTATCATCAATGATTCTTGCTCTTTGAATGAGATTAAATATATTTACGGAAATATTTACTCCAATGTTTCTTGAATCTCTTATCAGATAATCCATTTTATCACAATCTAAACCACTCCTGGTGTTAGCAACAATTTGATACATAAAACCAGTGCATGAATGTTCTTCCGGAGTTATCATATTTTTAATTATTGTTAATTGATCACTTGTATAACCCAAGCTATATTTTGCATTGATATGTTCAAGCATTAATTTAGATCTATATTCATGATTAATATATGATTTTTTCTGAGTATCTGTTAGCAATACTTTTAGGAATTTATTATCAAACAAATGCGAAAAACAACAATGCCCTAAATCATGACATAATCCAGCTACTTGTACAAGTAATATTTGTTCGTCGGTTATTGACAATTCTTTTTGATTATCTTGAATATTTCTCAACATGATCCCGCATAAATGCGAAACACCTATTGAATGTTCAAAACGCGTATGTGTAGCTCCCATAAACGTATAATGAGTATTTCCTAATTGACGAATATTTTTCAAACGTTGAAATTCTGGAGTGTGGATAATTTGAAGCAATTTATATCTAATCTTTATCGAGCCATAAACGTTATCAGTGAAATATTTGTTCATTGATATTAAAATAATTATGCATACAAGCTTTAAATAATTCACTTTTTATTTATGAATTTATAGAATTGTAGTGATCTATAACAAGCTTTACATAGTTGATATATTCATTGTTATTTAATTTGTCAGTTACAAGATCCGTAATTGAGTCTTCATTCATCAGAACTGTTGCCTGAAGTGTTTTTGAAGCACATTCATGCCAGAGTGTCATCCGTTCCAATTCAGATCTAATATAAATTGGATCCTGAATATCTAACAAAGGGTAATCATTGACCAGTTTTGCATATTGACTGACATGTTCGGTTAAAATTGTTGGATCGTCAATCATTGCCAGCTGGATATCACTTAGTTTCTTAATTTGCAATAATTCTTCTCTAGTCTTAGTTTTCTTTGAATGCGAGTTCTTTTTACTTTTTGAAGTTTTGCCCATTAACTATTCAATTAACTAATTTTTAAGTTCTATTATGATGTAAAAATGAATATAAAATGAATTAAATTTTTCATAGCATTATATAATAATGAATAGAAGACATTTAATGAGAATTCCTATGAAAATTAATAATCCTCCAGAAAGTATTAAAACTACAGAAGAAATATCAACTTCGATATCAACGCCTGTATTAGTACATGGGCATGGTCGAGCTGTTAGAAGAGCTGTTGCCATCGAACCTATAATTAATTCCGAAACGATAACAGTTGAAGAAAATGTCAAAGAGAATGTGAGTAATGTTGAAGAAAATGTCAAAGAGAATGTGAGTAATGTTGAAGAAAATGAATCTGATGATAGTTCTAATACAATTATTGTGGAAAATGTAGCAAAATTAGAAAATGTGATTGAAAATATTGTTAGAGAAGTGTCACAATCAACTAGTGACGAATCTGGTGAAAATATTATTATTCAAACGCAAATACCAAGTGATGACGAAGACTCGGATTGTGATGGAGATAGTTGCATGATTGAATATATTACAGAAGGAGATCAAAATGTTGTTATTACGACAAATAATAATTTAATATTTTCTAAAGTTGAAGAAACAAATGAATCGGTTGAGCAGGTTGAAGAGACACAGACAGTTGAAGAAACCGTTGAGCAGGTTGAAGAGGCACAGATAGTTGAAGAAACCGTTGAGCAGGTTGAAGAGACACAGACAGTCGAAGATACACAGACAGTCGAAGAAACAATTGAACATGTTGAAGAGGCACAGATAGTCGAAGAAACAATTGAACAGGTTGAAGATACACAGACAATTGAGCATGTTGAAAACGAATCCTTAAATAAGTTGTTGGCTGACTCAGAAACTACGCTTAAAATTAATGCCAAGGTTGAAGAAATTGCAACAATTATAAGTGAGACGTCTCCTTCTTCTGAGGGAACAAAACCAAAAAAACTCAAAAAGAAGGTAAAAAAGTTAAAGAAATAAATTAATTTATATCAATGGATAAAAAAACGAAAACGTTCAATAATTAATGGAATTAATACAAGTGATTATTTTGATTATATAGTACATACAATACGTATTATATCTAATGAACATAAAACATGCATTGAAATGTTAGAAGAATATGGTAGAATATCTAAAATCATCTTATCTTATCCTATCTAAGCATATCCTCTACAATTTCATTATCCGTGTCACAAACACTTGATGGCTTAATACTGTGTGCATGAGCAGACAACTGTTTGCCTACAACAATTTGTTCCGAATCATCAGCGTGTCGACGCGTTTTCTTTTTTAGAATTGCAAGAGTTTTATTATACTTTTCCAATAATATTGAATATTCTTCTGCTTCATCAATCCTCGGTTTAGGTGTCCAATGATATGAGAATACATAAATGAATGTTAGTAAAAGCACAAACTGATATATATTCAACGTTATATGATGCATATTAAGATAATATAGATAAAAATATATCTAATTTAATGTTAGTAAATATGCTAAAAATAATCAACGATGCATTTGTAAACGCCATTAATGAGATAGTTCGTAAAGTTTTTATTAATTTAGAAATAGCCGAACGTACATATGTTGAACGTATTATGCAAAATTTATTAGATTATATGTGCATGAAATTTGGTTTTGATGAATCGAATGTCAGTCAATTTTATGCGTTGATGAAACAAAATAATTTTCAACATATATATTCATCTATTAAATTGTTATTTCCATATATTGATGATACTAATTCATTTGCATTATTTGCAGAAATATATCAGTTAAAAGACATAACAACAAAAAAGAAATCCCAACAAGATTTCACAGTAGATCGCACAAAAGATCCTTATTTATTAAATACATTTCAATATTCGAGATCATTTTTAAAAAATGTTTCGAATACAAGAGAAAATCTTAATGCTATTGATGCAAGACAAACCACATTAACGGAATATGACTCATTTGTTGAATATGCATTTGGTTATGAGGATATTAATATGTTATTTCTATTTTTACTTGAAACAATTGAGCTTTCGAGATCAAAAATGTATGTCAATTGGTTAAATATATTACCTATCACAAGACAAAGTTTTAGGGAATCTAAATTATATAAAAATTCATTTGATATTGTTGATGGAAAGATGATGATTACAGATAATTTAGTAGGAAATATGCCATTGCAAAATGTCAGAACTGTGGAAAGTACATCTGAATTACCAGATGCAATATACTATAGAGGTATATCAGTTCATGACATATATAATGCATTTAACGTATTTTTGTTTAATGACATATTTAATTCGGGTGTAAAATGGTTAATATATGAACAGCAAATGGAATTAAATGAAAGACCTATGACATATTTAGAAATATTACACGATACATTTGATATCAATAGTCTTGCTACTCCATTTGAAGAATTAGGAAGTGTAAAAACACAAATAATTTCAAAATGGAAATCAATTGAAACATCCAACAAGGATATATATGCTCGATTTATTAGATGTTTGATGTTAAAATTTGATCTTACATTTTGTGATGAGGATATTAAAGAAGAATTTAATTACGATTATGAGACATTTTACAAAGAATTTAAAAGTCGAGAATTGGATGATGAAGATGGATTTGATAAAAAGGATAAAAATGGTCAACCTACGTTGGAACGTATTAGCATAACATCATCAAGTTTTATTGAAAAGAAAAATGATTTCTTTGCAAAAATACCAGCTCATGTCATTCATAAATTCGTATACGCACAAATTGAAAAATTCAAAAAGACTTGGTATGGAAAGCAAATGATTATTGAAGATGAAAATGGACAACAAACTGTTCAAACGAATGTTAGCGAAACATTTTCCTTGGGAAATACTGAATTTAAGGCTGGAGATAATACATTTTTTGTTACATATAAAAATATATACAATTATGCAAAGTCAATAATAATAAATACATTAGACGATGGTAAAAAGACAAAAGATAAGACAAAGGCTATTACTCAATTTACATCTCGTAATTTAAGTGATGAAATGTGGATTAAATTCTTTTCAATGTTAAATGGAGAGACTCGAGGATGGTTTAGAATAAATAGAGTAATTCAACAAACATATGGTCAGGTTGATGAAAGAGCATTAAAAGGTTATCAGAATCACATCGATACAAAAATACGAGAAAATACAAAAGATATTGTATTTTTAGTTTTGATTGGTGCAGGATTATTAACTGAAATTGTACCCAATCCAGAATTAACAGATAAGAAATTATTAGGAAGAACTGATGATGAAATTACTGCCACTGTTATAAAACGTGTTAAAAAAAAGTATGTTGGTACTAGTCTTGGTACAGAAATGCTCAATACAGAATATTATCTTACAAGGCGAAGATACAAGAGTTTAGAATTATATAAGGATACAAAACGAATTACATGGTTTGAACATTTAACAAATGGTCAACCTTGGTACAATTTCTTTGCATTTTCGATCATATCACAATTAACTTTTAATTTACATTTTTTAAACAATCGTGTGATGATGGTTACTGGTGCGACAGGACAAGGTAAATCTGTTGCTGTGCCAATTTTATTGTATCATGCAACAATAGCACTAACAATGAATTTACGTGCTAAAGTTTTATCTACTCAAGCACTAGTTGCTGCGACACTTAAAAATTCTAAATTTATGGCTGGAAATTTAGGAGTTCCCATTGATATTAATGGATATAAAACATTTGAGAAATATTTACAATACTCAACACAAGATGACAAACATTTGACAGTTGGATCTGAAACATTTATTAAAGAAGTTACCGACAGAACACTTTTAGAAGAATTGTTAAAGAATCCATTATTGAAAAAAACAGTCGGAAACAATAAATATTTGGATGAAAATTTGTATGATGTAATAATTATTGATGAAGCACATATGCACAATACATCAATGGATATGATATTAACAATTATTAAAAATTCAATTTTGATTAATAATCAAGTAAAACTTGTTATCACTTCTGCAACAATGGAAGCCGACGAATATATTTATAGAAGATATTATCGATTTATAGATGATAATTTTATGTTTCCGATTGTTCCAAACAAAATGGCTGCAGGTAATAGCATTCAACTTGTATACGACAGAAATTTTATAGATCGTCGTTATCATATATCTCCACCTGGAGAGACAAGTAGATATATTGTCACGGATACATATTTAGCTAATGATACGAATTCATATGAAGAGGCTGAAGCTGAAGGAATATCTCTCGTAAAAAAAATTATTGGATCAAGTTCCGGTGATTTTCTTTTCTTTACAACTACTGAAGCAAATATTAAAAAAATAGTCACGGAACTTAACGAACATATACCCGCGCATGTTATAGCATTACCGTTATATAGTGGAATGCGTAATAGTGCAGGTGATATTAATTGGTTTTCTGTTATAGAAGATATTGCTAAAACAAAACCAGATATCGAATATTCTAAAGAAGATATTCTAGACGTAATTACAAATGGAGAACAAGGATTTGAAAAGATTCTTAAAGGACGATATACTCAGGCAATAGTTGTAGCAACAAATGTTGTCGAAGCATCGGTAACTATTGATTCATTAAGATATGTTATTGATACGGGATATTCTCTTGCAGTAAATTATAACTTTATGACAAATAAAAATGTTATTGATCCTACAAATAAAATTAGTGATGCATCAAGAATGCAAAGACGAGGTCGCATTGGTCGTACTAGTAGTGGAACAGCATATTATATGTATGCTAAAGGTGCTAGAGCACATATTAGACCATCATATGATCTAGTAGGCAAAGATATTACATTTGATGTATTGAATATTATGGCAGACAATGCACAAACATTGTTATACGATATAGAAAAACATCCTCAATCATATGATTTTAAAGAATTGGGTAGCGAAGGATATAATGAATTTTGCTCTCAAGAAAGTAATAAAACTATTAGACGCATTTATGAACAACAATATCGATGTTCATTTACTCATATATCAGATACAATATTCCCTTTTGGTGATATTAATACAATGGTTGTACCGGATAATTTTAAATTAAGTTTTGCACCATTGTATGAAACTGGATATGGAATTACTAGTTTACTAGACTACAATGGATCATTTTATATTGTTCATCCCGGGGAACCATTTTTAGAAAGAGATATCATGACAGGACAACCATTTCGTCACAATTTAACCAATCCGGAAATATATCCCATATCATATGTTGGGAAAACATTAAGTATTATGAATAAATTATTAATGATTAAACATATATATTATGATTCGGATATGCAAATTAATATACGTCCAGATACAGCATCAGAATATGATCCTCACGTGTTCAAATATAGTTATGTTATACTAATCAATAAATTAATAACAGATAATGCCGATATATTCGCTGGTTTAGGTAAAAACTTTAGTCCAGATGTTATTGTTAAAATTGTTAAAACAATATGCGTTGGAAATATGCTGGGATGTCAAAATAATATTACGAAAATTATATCTCTTATGTATTCTATTGGAAAATATACAACTTTTGTGAGCCCTAATGAAAGAAATCCAAAGATCCGAAAATTTACCGAATTTAAAGAAAGATGGAAAGATAATGGGTCGGAATTGGAATCATATTTAAGTATTATGAATCATTTTGACGAATACAACAAATCATCCGAAAAAATTGTTAATAACTTTGAAGGCGATCGTATATTGGATCGTTATAAAACCTATAATGATATGGTATTGAAACATGGTATTAAAATGTTTGTGGATCCTACAATTATTGACAAAAGCGATCTATCAAAATCCGAAATTAGATCATTCACTGAATCAAGAAATCAACGTCTCAAATCTGATAAAATTAAAGAAAAGTTCAAAGATCTTGCCAAAAATCATTTAATAGAAACATCTGATATTAATAGTAAATGTGACAAAGCATTTGTAACAGTTAAACCTATATTAAATGCATTAGCATTGTATAGCAAGTTGCAACTTATGATGACAAAGCCAAAAATAATAAACTTTATGAGTGTTTTTCGGGATATATATCTAATAAACTTTACTGGTTATGATTGCATTACAATGTCATTCTTGGAAAATTACGTGGAGAATATTTGCAAATATTCATCAACAAAGAAAACATTCAAAACACTATTTGATAAATTAACAATCCCAGCACCAAACATCGTACTAACTAATTTATACGATTCTACATTTTTTTATTGTCATGCAGAAGAAAAGGCATTGTTTGGTATTGTTCCAGTAACACATGATATGATTAGAACTGTTACATCTGCAATGCCAAATGAAAGTCATCTTGTTGATCCTACAAAAATAACCAACAAAAGTAAAATATCAGATCCAAAAAATAAAGTATATGATATGAATGAAAGTATTGGAGCAGAGTTAAAAATATATGAAAATTAATTTTCATATATAACATGAACGAAAGTATTGGAGCAGAGTTAAAAATATATGAAAATTAATCTATACAAAATTAATGTCAAAACCGTTTATTAAAATAGATTTCGATCCACGAGTATGGGGACCTAAAGGCTGGTTTTATTTTGAAACAGTTGTTGAATCATTACCCGATGATATTGATGATTCGTTACAAATTGAAATAAAGAATTTTTTTGTTATAAATGCAAAATTTTTACCATGTACTTTTTGCACAAAACACATGTTAGAATATATTACTACATCAAAATTAAGAAATCTTGATTTTAGTAGAAAACAATATGTTATAAATTGGCTAAATACATTACATAATCTTCGTTTAGATAAATCAAAACAAAGAACAACCAATGATGTTAGACAGTATTACAAACATCAATATGATGTTCATAATACAAATTATACAGATTTATTTTTTATGTTTATGGCTATTGTTATAACAACAATGACACTTAAATGTCTGGTAAAGAAATAAGCATAAATGTCTGGTAAAGAAATAAGCATTTTAATTAAATATTACTTAATTCTAATGCAACAGTTTGTTTTAAATCTTTCATTTGTTGAATAGTTAAATTGTTATTTCTAACATCATTGATATCCAAATCAATTTGACTCAATATATTATTTCGTATTTCAAGTATTTTTACTGAATAATCGCGTATAAGTTTTTTAAATGAAATGTTCCTGGATTTTATCAAAATAGTAAGTTTTCGGGCTAATTTTTTTGGATGAATATCATATAACGATCTTTGTTCTATATACCAAATACACCATGCCACACAAAATCCACCGGGATCACCAATTTTTTTATATTTATCTGTTTCATAGTTTTCAATACTCTGAAAACCAATTTCAAGTTGAGTTTCATCTGGTGTCAAATATTTATATTTTGGTAAATGCTCTGCAAAATATGTTGAAAGTAAATTATCCAATAGGTGTCCATTATATGAATAATTTCTAGGACCTTTCTTACCATGAGGTTCAAAGCGTTCAATGATTTTGGTTTTTCTATCAATAATTATACAATTTGCATGAGCTCCACTAACAATTTCTATTGCTATAGGAATTGTCAATAATTTGACATCTGATTTTTCAAATTCATGTATAGTCGTTATCATTGTAGTTGGTAATATAAGTTGTTGAAAAATCCAAAATATTTCAAAGTTTAAATATTCATTATTTAGATCTTTTATAATACCCAATTTTTTATAATATTCTGACACATGAGCATTTACCGAAAAAGTATCTGTAATTGATGTCATAATATTATCATATTTCTTACTAATATACATATACACAGATATAACATCAAAATTAATTCCAGTAAATGTTGTCATAGAAACATTTTTGGGATTATCAATTATCATGCACATCGCAGAACGTTTAATAGGCATTGATCTTTGTTCATTTGTAAACATATCTTTAATTTTCAATAAACATTTCTTTTTATCCATTTTTTTTGATTTACAATCATTTTCCCAATCATCAGTCCATACATAATTATTTAATAATTGATTGTAATAACTTTCTACTATCATATCGGTCAATAATAGTTTTTCATCTGGTTTAAGTTTTGTTATAAATTCGTGTGGTGTTATACCATAATTATCTTTAATAAATATCCCATTGTTATATTTCGAAAAATCAAATTTCATAAACAATTTATGGCGAACAATAGTATGCCATACCGTCATGCCTTCGTTATTTTGTATATTTAGAATTGTATTTTTAATAAAAGCATTCACTAAATCCGAATCATACGAAACACCTTCAACAAGTTTATCAAATAATAGTTGCAAACATGTATTACCATCTAAATTAACAATATTATAGTCAAATGTACATACATGCAATTTATCCAATATTTCCATGCTATTTTCCATTATGGCAAGATGAACTGCTGTATTGCCGTTATAATCTTGTAAATTAACGTCGCATTTTTTCTTTAATATAATTTCAACACCTTGTACATTGTTATTTAATGTACAAATCATCAATCCATTAAATCCATACGAATTTTCTTGAATATCCATGATAATATTTCGATCAATTAATAATTTTATGACATCATTTAAATCATATGAACATGCAATATGCAATGCACTTTCGTTATTATTATTAATTCCATTAACATTTACATCCTTTGCTAAAACAGAAGTAATATATTCTAGTTTTCTCATTTTTACAGCCGAATGTAATAATGTATTTCCACATTCATCCAATATGGTAATTTTTGTTTTCTTTAATAATTTGACAAATATTGAATGATTTTTAAATTTAATTGCATAATGTATTGGAAATCTTCCCAAATTATCTTTGTGATCCAATAAAAAAATTCCAACATTTTTTTCATCATGCTCTAATAATATATTTACTATTTCATCATTTTTGAATCTAATTGGATTGTATAATATAGTTTTTCCATCAACATCAATCCAATCTACAACAGTATTAAATTGTAAAATATGTTTAAGAATATCAATTTGTCGCGCCATAATTATATATTGAATCATATAATTCATATGATCATCCTGTATGTTCATGTCAACATCTTCGTTAATTAAAGCTTTATATTCATCCCATTTTTGTTCTTCTATCAATTTGAATAGCTTATTTTCATCCATTTACTTACAATATATAAGTAAAAAGTTAAATGAATTAAAAATTATTTTAATTCGAATCGTTCCTTGTAAAATATTTCAATATATGGATATTTTTCCTTTAATATTTTTAATACCTTTTTTACTGGCTTGTGATAAGTAAATAGGATACATGATAATAAATCCAAATTAATTAATTTTTTGATAGCAACTTGCTGAAAACAATAAAATGCATTTTTATTCGGAAATACTTTTATTGATTTTTTGAATTGTCTAATAATATGTCTGCTAAATATTCATTTGTTGTATTATGTATTAATAGCATTAACATATAATGTGATTAAAATAAATTTATTTAATGTTACATATAACGAATGAACAAATTACTCAATGACGAAATTAGTGACATTGTGTAAAATGACATTGTTACATAAGTTAAATTTGTTTTATTGATGTGAAACATCGCTAAATATAACAATATGAGCAAAAAGGTGTACAACAATACTCTCTTCATATAAAGTTATTGTGATAAAAATTACATCTTAAACTTTTTCATCAATTTGGTCATTTTGGTCACAATATATTGCATATGTTATAAAATTGATGATTTGATTAATGATTTTTATTTTTTCGGTGTGATATGGACGAAGTAAATTAATAACGCGTTCTTTCTTGAACCATCCAGCTGTATCAATTTCGGTAAATTGAAAGTCATCATTATACATATCTAATGTTCTGGTACAAGACATTAATGATAGATAATAAACATGTTTATATTGCACCATATTTGTTCCCAACATTATTTCTGTCAGTGGTAAAATGCCTGGTAAAATCGAAATTTCCGATTTGAATAATGAAGTTTCTTCGCAACATTCTCTAATTGCGCATGATATATTTGCTTCATTATTGTTTTTTCTTCCCTTAGGAAATCCCCATTCTCGTGTTGGATATGTTGGATGAAAATTGTTTGATTTATATTTTTGAATAACCCTTGAATGTTTATCCTTTGCATAAATATATTCTTTATGATATGTAGTTTTCTTCGCATTTTTCTTCCACATGGAATTCCATAACATATCAAAATTGACAGTGAATATTTCTCGAATTTCATTTTCAGTCATTTGAATAAATAAATGACGTATACTTTCGTCATCATTAACATCATATCGTCCTCTAATAAATTCAACAAATCCTAGAGAATGTTTTCTGGATATTAGTAAAAATAATATAGATTCAGATACAAGATCTCTTAATAATCTAAATTCATCGCTATCAATATTAACAATATTAGTGATATCAATTTCTGTTTTTGATTGTTCAAATGCCTGTAAAATTAAAGGCGTATAATGGCTTAGTGGTTCTGTGATGTTGATGTTGATTACTCCATACGACGTTACCGGTTCAGGGCGCTTATCATCATGGGAGTTACTGTGTTTTTTGCTTGCAGTATTCATAGTAAACTAACATTAATTATTATTTATATTTAAGTTGATCAAACATAAATAGATAAAATCAAAAATATTGATTGAAAAATAAATAAAATATTACACATCTCATATGTTCGTCGTAAGATTACACATTCGTCATCAGCATAATTACACATCAGCATAATCATCATCTTCATTAAAATGAACAATTGTATCTGGACGTTCTTCTTCTTCTATTGTTAAATTGTTTTGATAGTAAAGATTAATCTCTTCTTTTGTTGCGATATCCAATAAATTACCAATAGTTCCAATTGAATTATCCCCGGCTTCAATACGTCTATTTTCAATGAACACTTTAATAAAATCACCAGACTTTAACGCTTCTGTTCGTTCATTAATAAATACTTCACCATTAACAACCCTTGCCGATCTTGTATTATCACCTACGGCTAACACACATGTTACATATCCATTTGATGCTCTGATAAGAAAATCATTAAAATCATAGATAATGCTATCCACCTTTAAAACAGACACTGTATTTACAACAGGAACGCAAATATTTGCCAAATATGTTACATCAAATTCAGAGCATGCAGTAAAATCTTCTCGAATAATCATATTTTCTGAATGTTGTAAAAGTTTAATAACTTCGGTAATCATGCCATCATTATTACATCGTCCTACAACCTTGTGTTCAAGATTATGTTTCAGGTGTTCTACATAATCATATGACATTTGATGTGGTTTTAGACGAACCTTTGATGTCAATTCTACAGTTTTAAATGTATTACCAATATGATGTGCGTCCATTAATATATAGTACAACAATATATTTATACTAATTTAATTCAATTTTTCATTAAAATTTGATATATTTTATACTTGAATAATATGAAATTGTATTTAATAATGGAACATAATAATGAAAGTCTTCGAATAGCAATATGTACATATTTTTCAAATTCACCACGTGCTACAACACTATATGGACCTATTGGGACATGGAACGTTGGTAATGTTACTGATATGAATCATTTATTCCATGGTGTTCATAAATTTAATGAAGATATAAGTGCATGGAACGTTGGAAATGTAACTATTATGACCGGCATGTTTAAATATGCATGTTGTTTTAATCAAGATATAAGTTTATGGAATGTTAGTAATGTTACAAACATGAGAGATATGTTTAATAATGCTACAAAATTCAATCATGATATTGGTAGATGGAACGTTGGTAATGTTACAAATATGACTGGTATGTTTTATCATGCATATGAATTCAATCAAGATATTGGTGCATGGAAAGTTAATAATGTTCATTTGATGACCAATATGTTTTACAATGCCAGACAATTCAATCAAAATATATCACAATGGAAAGTTAATAATGTTACAAATTTACAAGGTATGTTTCATGGTGCTCATAAATTTTATCAAAATATAAGTGCGTGGTCGGTTGTGAATATTCCAAATACAACATATATGTTTAAATTTACAAGATTATCACGCAAATTACAACAAAATAATTGTAGCCATAAATATTATTTTGATCCAATAATTATTGGTAGAATATTTGCATTTGACAGAAGAAAGAATTTTATGCATTTTTTGGTTGAAAATGGTTTTGAACCATTCAATGGAGAATTATCAATAGAAAACACTCATACATTGTTTGATATACATGACATTAATCATCATATTATGGCATTTCTTTAAAAATTGATTTATTTTATAATTATGTCATATGATATATTTATTAATGGAACGTATATATCCACGACCTGTTCTAACAAATGAGACTATTAGAAAAGCTATAAAATTATATTTTATCGATTATAGACTGGCTATAAGAACATACGGATTTATTGAAGAGTGGGACACGAGCGAGGTTACAGATATGTCAAATCTTATTGAATGTGCATGCAATGATAAATACAATGACATAAATGACATTGTGATTAAATTTAACCAGGATATAAGTGCATGGGATGTTGGTAATGTTACAGATATGAATCATATGTTTTATAATGCTAAAAATTTTTTACAAAATATTGGTGCATGGAATACCAAAAATGTTACAACAGTTAAACACATGTTAAGAAATGCAACACGGTTTTGTCAAGATCTTTGTGAATGGGATGTTGAAAAGGTAGAAGATTTAGAACACATATGGTAAAAAATTGATTTATTTTATAATTATATTTGAATATTATTATAACAATGAAAATATATTATACTGGTATCGGGTCTAAAAAACCTTACTATTATGATCAAATACAGTACATTATGCTGATGAGAGGTATTTTTCACCCCGATGGTGTATATAACGAAGATCAATTAACATTCCAACATTTTAATTTACCAAAAGATTTTGACAATTTTTCACTTTCAATTTGGATTAATTATGGTGGAGCAAAAATTATTCCACAATCATGGTCCATAGATTGGCATTCAGAGCAAATCCAAGATCTACGATAAAATTGGTATGCATTTCCCACTCAGGTTTCATTTTAAAACTTAATGTATATTTTTTAAAACTTGCATCTCTGACATCTTCAAATATTCCATTATCACTTTCCACAGAAGAAACTTTTCCACTAATCTTTTCACTCAATTGAAGCATAATTTCATTAATTCTATCTTCAAGATTCAAAGGAAATGAATATTTTTTGTGATTTTTTGGAATAATTACCCAAGTTATTTTATTTCCTTCTGCTTCTGTACTGTACTTTTCTAAAAATAACATTCTGAGACGAATTGCTTCACATATATCCAATCTTGTATCATCTTTGAACTTTACTAATCCTATTGCTTTGGCAATTTTGTTTAAATATTCTTTATCTTTTGATGTAGAACACACAGATCCTTTTAATGTTGGAATTCCTGTTCCACGTTTTTTATCCAATCCGCGTTTCTTTTTTTCACGAATTTTAAACACATCTTCCAGATTGGATTTGATTGTCTTTTTTCTTGCGACAGGTTTATCAATAATTCCTACATACTTTGCTTCAGATCTTGTATTATAATATTCCATTGCATCATCAAAATTATATTCTTCCTGGACAACATCCGCTAACACATCAATTTCCGAAATTATTTTTGAATCCAATGTATTTTTAAAATATTGATTCAATGTTAATTCTTCTAGCAACGTTTTTGCATAGGTTGTTCTGTAATACATGGGGACATTTTCATTTTGATTCAGAGGTTGGAAAATATAAAATTTACCACGATATATCAAATATCCAGGGACATTTAATTTATCATATATTGCATCATGATAATTGTTAAATTCATTTTCTGATGTCAAAATAAATTCATCTAATGCCTTGTAACAAAAGAAATCTTCAAACAAATCTGCTTGGTCAGATGATAGAGAAGTTTTAACATATTCAAGTATTTCATCTAAGTAATATGCATACTTAAATCGGAACATTTCTTTGATTTTTTCTTTACAATATTCAATTTCTGTTCTAGCCATTTTACTGGTAAAAGTTGTGAAATCCAAATTTGCTTTTTTAATTCTTTTATACAATCTTGAACCTTCGTCATAATATTTTAGATTTAGTTTTTTATTATTGCATTTAAACATACATTTTTGAAAATTACATGACATCGGACATTGCGTGTAACCAGTTTTATCTCTTAATGCTTGATATTCTAGTGGAGGAATACAATCTTTAAATTCTTCTACATTTCTTGGTACATTAATATTATAATTATTTGCACAATCAAATGAATTGTCTTGTAAAACACGTTCAACATCTTTTACTAGAATATATTTTTGTTCTGCTTTTTTGTACAATATCCCTTCTGTAGATAATTCATCCGACCCAGTTACTTTTACTATAAGTTTATATACTTTCACTGTTGGATATGGATTTTCCTCACTGGTTACATCATTATGTACACAAAATCTAATTCCTCTACCTATAACTTGCATAATTTGACCTAAATGATAATGTGTGTCCAAAATAATAATGGTATCTGTATTTTTTAATGTTACACCTTCTGTCATCACAGGAGAACCTAACAAAACTTTAATAAATTTGCCTTCTGTATTTCCGGGAACAGAAAATACATGATCAATTATATGCTTTTTCTCTTCTGGTACTTGTGCATCATCTTCGGCTCCACTAGTTACAGAAAGAAATACAGCTGGGAAAAAATCTGATGCAGGATTTGTTTTGATAAATTCTTCATATATTTGACCAGTTTTATAATGAATTGTATTGGGTTTGATAGTGTACATTGATGTTGGGTCATATTCCAAATAACCATTTGCTAATAAAACTTGTTCAAATAATTCGATGCCAATTTTTACAAGATTTGAGAATATAAATACTAAACCAGATTTTTCATTTACCAGTTCTCCGAGGATATCCATACATTTAGCGAATTTCGTAGAAAAATTACGAAGATTATCAATTTGTAACATTTCACCACCAATAGTTTTATTTTTATCATTAACTGTTACAAAATTTGTACCTTGTAATCCAAAGGCTTTTAATGCCAAAAAATGCTTATCTTTGTATGATTTAACAGATTGAATCATATTATTTAACCCATCTGTTCCATAACCGGCAACAATTTTATTATCTTCTGGTGAATATATGGGAAATGCAAAATTAGATACAGATGTAGATTTTCTATCCAATGTGTCATCAAAGTTTTCAACTGTATCAATATAACTATCTTGTTGAAATTTTTGCATTTCACATTGTACCACGCTCGTGAACATAAGATCCTTGTGAACTTCTCCCATATCTTTTTGTTTTGCATATAAATAATTGTCCTCTCCACCAACATATGACACATATCCTCTAACCATTTTCCCTAAATATTCTCTCCCACCGGGTTTGTAATCCATTGTATGATTTTTTTGAGATGTAAATACTAAATCTCTATCAATTTGGGCATTTATGGGGCGAAGATAATTGATTAATTCGATGATATCATCAGCAAGATTTTTCATTGGTGTTCCTGTTAACAGAACAACACGAAGATTTTTTGATCTTTCAATAATGGTTTTTACAGCAGCACCATATTCGTTACCAACAATACGATGTGCTTCATCTATTACTAGAACACTATTATCTAATGATTCTATTTTTTCTCCAGCAATATCACGCTCATATTCTCCTTCTGTATTCTTTTTATACGATTTATCCATTTTATCAGATTCTGTGTTTTTATTATATTCTATGACACGTTGTCCTAAAACACGTTTGTAAAAACCAACATGAGACATGATTTTATAAAATTGCGAAAAGTTATTTCTAGCTTGTTTCATAGCCAATTCTTTATCCTCTTCTGATACATAACCAAGTTGTTGTGAATAATCTTTCAAATAGGTATCTTTTGTGCAATGAATGATTTCATCTTTCCATATTCCTTTTGTCATTCTTCCTGGTACAAGAATATGTATTTTTGTTCCATATTTTAACACAATATCTTTAAAATTTTCAGTTACTGCTACTGCGCCACAAGTTTTCCCTTTTCCTGGTTTCCAAAATGCTAGGACCCCAGTATATGGTGTATCTGGACTAATAAATGTTGCAAGTTGAGATTGTTGTGGCAATAATTTTGTAATTTTACCAGTGCAAATTTTATCACGATAATTTTTTAAACCTTGGTATGTATCAACATTCTCTGGTTCTTCTGTGCGATTACCATAAAATTCTCTTTTATTATATATTTTCATAAGAAAATCTTCATCATTTGGTTCTGGATATGAAAAATCATTATTGTATGTCTTTTTCAAATCTGATATTTTCAAATCTGCCTTTTTCAAATCTGATATTTTCAAATCTGGTATTTTCAAATCTGTCATACTTATTACATTATGTCCAAATAATAATAATTAATTTCGTACCAAATATTAATGTCTGTATCTAATAAAACATACACCAATGCATCAAAAGGAGAATTGTCTGGACGAATTAGTAAAATCAAATCAAAAAAACATTACTTGGAATTGTTTCGTATCATTCATGAACATGGAGCATCATATACACGCGTACAAGGAAAGGGGATATATGTTGATTTAGAATGCTATAGTGATGAATTATTAAGAAATATCGAGAATTTTTTAAACACAGAATACCCCAAAACAATTGTCAAACCCATTTCTGAAGGTATGAATTCTTATTTATCAGAGGATTCCGACTTGCAGTCATTAAAGTTGACCAATAAAGAACGCAGTTCCCTAAAACGCACTACAGAAGCATCAGATGGAGCATCTGCATCAGAAAAAAAGCATAGTAATAGAATGCCTATCATCAAACAATTAACATAAAAATATGAAATTTCTTTATTTTATTGACATACATATATAATTTAACATGTCAATAATATGTGACCCGAGATATCTAAAATTACAAGATTGGATACCACTAGATAAAATAAATTGGTCTGCATTCTCTCGTAATATAAATGCAATACATATTCTTGAACAAAATTTGGATAAAATTGATTGGTCTGAATTGTCTCGCAACAAACAGGCAATACATATTCTTGAAAAACATTTAGATAAAATAGATTGGAAAATATTGTCTTTCAATGAAAATGCAGTGCATATTCTTGAAAAACATTTAGATAAAGTATGTTGGCATGAATTGTCTCGCAATAAAAATGCAGTACATATCCTTGAACAAAATTTGGACAAAGTGGATTGGAAAATATTGTCATTAAATGAAAATGCAGTGCATATTCTTGAAAAACATTTAGATAAAGTATGTTGGCATCGTTTATCTCAAAATAAACAGGCAACACATATTTTTGAAAAACATTTAGACAAAGTTAGTTGGCAAATGGCATGTTGGAATGTAAACGCAGTACATATTCTTGAAAAACATCCGGAAAGAATAGATTGGTATAAATTGTCTTTTAATAAAAATGCAATACATATTCTTGAAAAACATTTAGATAAAGTAAATTGGTCTGCATTATCTCAAAATGCAAGCGCAACACATGTTCTTGAACAAAATTTAGACAAGGTAAATTGGTATTTTTTATCTTTTAACAGACATGCTGTACACATTCTTGAAAAACATTTAGATAAAGTAGATTGGCACATACTTTGTCTTAATATAAATGCAACACATGTTCTTGTAAAACATTTAGACAAAATAGATTGGTTTGCATTGTCTCGTAATAAAAATGCAGTACACATTCTTGAGCAATGTTATGATGGAATACCATGGCAATATTTAGACTGGTCTGCATTATCTCGTAATGAAAATGCAATAAATATCCTCAAGCAACATTTAGATAAAGTGGATTGGCGTGCAGTATCATATAATGAAAATATCTTTGAGTATGACTATGAATTAATGAAAGATACAATGCGACGAGATGGTGGCTTTGTAGAAGAATTGATGGCAAATCGTTTCCATCCAGATAACATATGTAAATGGAAAGGATGGGGATTTGATATTGGTTGGTAATTTATTTTATAAACTTTTTTTATGACACACAAATGTAGTTAAACATTTAATATATATTTGAGTATGATATGGAAAAAGAAATGATTATCCAAATGATTCGTGAGCGTTATTCAGATGAAGATTATTACAAACAGGTCATGGGAGAATTGAAACTTGAATTTGATATGTTTTATTCCAACATTGATGTTTTTAACATAAGATATTTAATTGATCATTGTAAATTGGATCAAAAGATTACCGCATATATTATTGAAGCAGAATTGGATGATTTGGATTACATAATTACAAAACAACAACTCGAAGATAATTTAATAGATAAGATTTTAACACCAAAAAATCCGTTGCACAATGAAGATAGATTGTATCATGTACAAGAGTGTCAAAGAATTTCCTGCAAGTTAATACAAAAACATAAAGATCATTTGGATATGAGAGCAATAAGTATGAATCAATATTTGGATTGTCGTTTTTTAATTGATAACAGAGAGCAATTGTTCTGGTCGGATATAATAATGAATACGCGTATGGCTCCAGTAATCAACGAAGGATTTATTACTCTGTTTGCTGAGACGGGTTTATGGGATAATATTGCATATTGTGATATTCCACTTTCATCATTACTTAAATTTGGCAAGTATTTTACGGACCTTTCATTTCAGGGTTTTACGGAAACACTTGATTTATCTAGAGAAGAAGTTGAGAAGCAAATACACGATTTTGATGAAATAGTCAAGCAAAACATTAATGAAAAATTGAAAACATAAGGATTTATTTATATTATCATTATTAATAATGGGAATTAAAGGACTTACTAAATTTTTTGCTCAGCATCTTACAAATCCAAATTGTGTTAGGACAGTTAACGCTGATACTCTAAGAGACAAAGTAATTGCTATAGACTCGTCAATATATTTATATAAATTTATATGTGCCATAAAGAATAATTGTACAGATATTTTTAGTGCAGATGGTCAAGTTGTTACACATATTCATGCAATTCTTACTAAATTGTTCAGTTTATTAAAGAGAAAAATTAAACCTATATTTGTTTTTGACAACGCATCGGGTGAGGCAAAACAAAACTTGATGAAAAAACGAACAGAAAAGAAAAATCTTGCGAAAAGTCAAATTATGGAACTTCGAAATAGAATTTCAGAAATACGTCATGTTATGAAAACTCCACCAGAGACACAGGAAGATATTGAACATTACAAAAGATTATTTTCTGAATTTATGGAAAAACGAAATGAGTTGAAAAAATGTTTGAAAAAATCTGCTGGATTTTCTACATCTCAAAGTAATCAATGTAAAGAACTTTTACGATTAATTGGCGTTCCTTATATTAATTCATTAGAAGAAGCAGATCCACAATGTTCACAATTAGTAAAATCGGGTATTGCTTATGCAGTTTCATCTGAAGATATGGATATATTAACTTTTGGAACTCCCCGACTAATAACAAGTCTCAGTGCAAAACAAACTTGTAAAATTTATGATCTCAATTTAATTCTTGCAGATCTAGACATAACGTATGATCAATTTATAGATGTATGTATTTTATTAGGTTGTGATTATACATGTACTATTAGAGGACTGGGAATTAAAAAAATTCTTGAACAAATTATTGATCATGGAAATATAGAAGGAATTATTGCATCAGAACAATTTATTATTCCAGAAGATTTTGATTATTTATTGGCTCGGAAAATGTTTACCGATTCGCCAATTATTGAAGCTCCAAATGTTTCATGGACTGTTCCAGACTATCCTGCATTAAAAGAATATCTTCAAATTAATTATTCATATACCGATGATGAATATGGAAGAATATCTGATGTATTGAAAGGGGGTTATTATAGCGTAATATCTGGGGAAAAGAACATGGGAACATATCAAAAAGATTGTCGTGATTTTAGAAGAAGGCAGAAAGCAATGATTTCTCTAGATTCGGATGAGGATTAACAGTCGTAATAATAATTTTACAAACATTAATATAATTTTTTCAATTTATGTATAATTTGAAAATGTTTTTTTATCAGACAATTATAACATGAGTACAATTTTTGAGTATATTTCTGGCGTGACCGTTGAATTTACGGGAACACAGTTAACTAACAAGTCTTATTCTGGATATCCTACCAAGGTTACTATTGCTGACTCAGTAACATCTATTGCTGCAGATACTTTCAAAGATCTTTCATTAAATCAATTTATTATTGGAGATGACAGTTTATTGCAATCTATTGGTGCTAGAGCATTTTTTGGAACCAAGATTACTACTTTTAAGTTTACTAACGCATTGGCTGTTATTGGTGAATATGCTTTTGCTAATTCATTAGTTGCTACAGTTGATATTGTTGCTGGTTCTAATTTGCGAACAATTTCTGAGCATGCATTTGAGAACACTCCATTGACTGCTTTAGATTTACCAACGACCATTGTGAATATTGGTGATTATTCATTTTACAACACGGATCTTTCTGGAAGTTTCAATATTCCTTGTTCATGTACATCTATTGGTGCATATTCATTTAGTAAAACTGATATTTCAAGTGTAAAGATCCCAAGTTCTATCACTAGCATTGGTTCTCATGCATTTTATAATGTTTCTTCCTTAACTGTGTTACAAATCATTGGTTCAAAACTACAATCTATAGGTGAATCTGCATTCGAAGGAACCGGCCTTACTACACTAACAATCCCAAATTCATTAGTGACTATACACAGACGAGCATTTTATAATGTTGCATTAGCAACAGTCACTGTTGGTGAATTATCCACACTTCGAACAATTGATGATTATGCATTTTATGGTGCATCCGCACTAGAAACATTTAATGTTCCAAAATCACTTATAACTGTTGGTGATTATGCATTTTATGACACAAGTCTCAATGCATTTCCTTTGGCAGCAACCAACATCAAGGTTATTGGTGATTATGCATTTGGAAATACCAATGTGTCTGCAATTACTATTCCAATTTCCGTAACATCTGTTGGAGGATCTGCTTTTGCCGGAATTCCCTCACTAACTATTACATTCAAGAGTTCTAATAACACATTGACAGTTGATGATTTGTTCGATTCTACAAAACTTCCTGCTCTTTTTGCCATTTATAACTTTTTGAAGCATGGAACTTAATTCCATATTAAATAAAATAATTTTTTAATCAACCAACATTTAATTTGTTGTTTGCATTAGGATTGATCTTCAATCTTCTCTTGAATATCCTCAATTTTGTCTTCAACAGCTTCATCAGACATTGTAATTCCAAAAGAATATGCACAATGATAACAAACAACAAGGCCCTTATTTGCTCGAAAAGAATCAATATAACATTCTGTGCAAAATGTTTTTGAACATTTATTGCATGCGATAATCTTATTCTTCACACTTGAACATATTGAACAAAATGGACTTTTGTTTTTCTCAAGTTTTGCTACCACATTTCTTTGTATTTCTCGCCATGTATTTGTTGGAAGGATTGTAAGAGTACCATATGATTTAAATACTACCACATTATAACCCGTGCTCTCATCTTTTACAAAGGATTCAATTACATCTTCGTAAAAATCAATTAATAATTTTTGAATAGTATCACATCGTTTGTCATATTTTTCAAGTTCGGAATTATCAAGACGCTTTGGTACATTAGCCATTAATAGTTTATATATCACTAACTTGGGAAAAATATTTCATTTTTTTCTTCATTTACTTTATGTAATGTCCAACTATCCAGACATAGATGATGAAGATTTTCAAGAGAAGATCGCAATTAAATACAAAAAATATAAAATACCTAATAAACGTCCTTCATTTAAAGCATTATGCTATCCAAATAGTTTTAATTATCAATTACCTCAGGTATTTGTATCACAATTCATAAATCCTAAAACTCCGTACAAAGGAATATTAGTATTTCATAAAATTGGCGGAGGAAAAACTTGTTTGTCTATTTTAACAGGCTTGCAATGGTATGAGACTAGGAGAGTAATTTTTATAGTTCCTGCATCATTAATAGGAAATATATACAAAGAATTTAGATCAGAATGTACAGGTAATAAATATATTTCTAAAGCGGAAAGAAATCAACTAGCAAAGTTACATCCTGCTTCAAGAGAACATAAGGAAATGGTTCAAATGATTAATGATAGAGTTGATGAAGATTTTGAAATATATTCCTTTCATAAATATGTTAATCTTGTAGAAAAAGGTAAAATGAAACTTAAAAATGCTCTAGTGATTATTGACGAAGTACAGAATGTTGTATCTGAAAATGGATTATTTTATAGAACGATTTTACGATCATTTAATGAATCATCTAGATCAGCTCGCATTGTAATAATGTCTGGGACACCAATTTTTGATAAACCGATCGAACTTGCACTAACAATTAATTTGTTAAAACCAAAGGTACCTCTTCCAACTGGTAAAGAATTTAATAATTTGTTTTTACAGCCGATTAATGGTGGATATGCATTAAAAAATAAAGAATTATTGTCAAAATTGTTGCAGGGTTACATTTCATTTTCACCCGGGGCCCCCAAAATTGCTTTCCCAGAACAGATAATTAAAATGGTAAAATGTCCCATGTCGGCATTTCAATACAAATCATATAAAATTGTTGAAAAACGAGAAGGAAATCCAGAGTTTAGAGATATATTAAAATTATCAAATGCATTTTTTATTGGATCCAGAATGATGAGTAATGTTGCATATCCCAATAAAAAAATCAATGAAAAAGGAATGCAATCTTTTGAAGGAAAACGTTTACATTTGACACATATAGGAAAATATTCAACTAAATTTGAAAAGATTATTAACAGATCAAGAAATATTCATGGAGCATCTATAGTTTATTCGAACTTTAGAGAGTACGGTGGTATCGAACCATTATTAAAAACATTAGAGCACAATGGGTATATATATGTATTTGATGAAGATGCAGATAAAAAGAAATATAATAAGAAAAGATTTGCAATTTGGTCTGGTAAAGAATCGATGGATGAAAAAGAAACTGCAAAGAATATTTATAACGATATAAATAATATTGATGGATCAATGTTAAAAATGATTATATTGAGTCCATCCGGTAAAGAAGGTTTAAGTTTACTTAACACGGGATCGTTACATGTTATGGAACCATATTTCAATTATAGCAGAATGGCACAAATTTTTGGTCGAGCAGTAAGATTTTGTTCTCATAAAGCATTACCTGCTGATAAAAGAAAAGTTTATATTTTTATATATATTGCTGTGTCACCAACAGGAAAAAAACTTATTGATGGTTATATATTTGATATGATGAAAGAAAAGAAATCATTATTATCTGAGTTTTATGATGTATTAGAAGATGTAGCTGTAGACAAACATTTATTTAAAAATGCTAAGAAACACATTTGAAATAATACCTAGATACAAATTTATGTAAAATACATTCCTTCCAGTTTTTGCTTTGAATCTAATTGAGAACCAAACTTATTAATACGTGGTCTGCCAAATTCACCAGTTCTCATTGTTACATTCATATCTTGTAAAAACAAATTAATACCTGATATGAAATGTTGAGGAGGAATAACTTCACAATGTTTTACCGAATCAATCATTTCTTTTTTAATGTATATAATTTTACTATTATGTTCTTGACTTAATGACAATGCCATCATAAAATCATGCTCAATAATATACACAGATTTATCATTATTATTTGTAAACCGTTTAATAGCTTTTACACATGCAATACGACTTTCTATATCTAGATTTGCTGACGGTTCATCTAATAAATATATATTTGCATCTGCACATAACGTTTTACATATCATTACTTTTTGTAATTCTCCACCAGAAAGTTGTCTGATGTATTTTTCTTCAAGTTTGTTGATGTTCAAAACCTTAACAACATCTGATCTAAATTGTGGTAAATTATAAGTTTGATTGTATAAAAATTCTAGTACAGTTTTATCTAGGTCACTTTTTGTAAGTTGACTACGATTATGTTGTAATTTATATCCAACTTGCAAACCACTACATGTTTCGATATAATTTAATAACGTGGTTTTTCCAACGCCATTTTCTCCCAATATAACATATAATCCTGACTTCAAATTTAATGTTAATGATGGAATTGTCAATCTAAATTTTTTAAATTCAACACATGAACTTTCAAGAGTAAAGTTTTCTGCAATAGAATCAATATTTGATCCATTATTAATAGATGATATAAATGTAAATGGATCATCCCTAATACGCATATTCGACAATGGTATATAACCTTTTAAATATAGATTTATTCCAGAAGAAACAGATAATAGATCATGACATATTCCATAAATTCCCGGTTGACCATACATTATATGTATGTTATCTGACATATAATCTGCCAATGATAAATCATGTTCAACGGTTAATACATATGTCATTGGTGTACACAGCCCTTTTATCATTTGAGCAATCAATAATCTTTGACTAATGTCTAAGAAATTAGATGGTTCATCAAAAATATACACATTTGCGGGTCTTGATGCGGTACACCAGCAAAGCAATCGTTGTAATTCTCCACCGGATAAGTTTATTATTTGAAAATCCAAAATATGCATCAAACCTAATGACACAAATGTTTCGTTTATTTCCAATCCTTGTTCATCAATATATTCATTAACAAATATTACTGACGGTTGACAGAGTTTAATTTTTTGAGGTTTAATTGAAAATATTAATTCGTGTTTTGTTAATTGTTTGAAATAATTTAACATAACATTTCCTTTGAAATATTTTTCAATATCGACTTGATTTGGTATGATATTTCCGCATAAAATATCTAGTACAGTACTTTTACCAATGCCATTTCTACCAATAAGAGTAGTAACATTATTTTTGCGCAACTCTGGTAATTTGTACAATTTAAAACCATTTGGATTATATCTGTGAATAATATCTTTGGGTTTTTCATTTGGTGTATTTACAATTTTTATTGCACCAAAAGGACATGATTTAGCACACATCTTACAACCCACACACATTGATTCATTGATCTTTGCTGATATTGTTGTACCTATATCTTCAATGTCTATTACAATTTTACCTGTCATTTGTGGCGGACATTTTTTCATGCACTCATTGTTACATTTATTAGGCTTACATTTATCTTTATCTACTATTGCAATATATGACATTAATATATGTGATTAAACATAATAAATAAAATAAATCTTCAATTTTTAACATTAACCAATAAATGTTTCCGACATTTCTTTGAATATGACTTCCATTTCAACATTTGTTTCGTAATATTTTTCACATAATGTAAT
>Ga0257127_1000507_pt1 | contig 33964 bp, 25 predicted proteins | sample SI060_135mmetaG_FD_190152 | JGI IMG/M metagenome (GOLD analysis project Ga0257127, IMG submission 190152) | Marine microbial communities from Saanich Inlet, British Columbia, Canada - SI060_135m | ecosystem: Environmental > Aquatic > Marine > Inlet | place: Canada: British Columbia | collected... | reverse complement strand
TGGTCGATACCATAAGAGGTTCGTTTATCTTTAGCCCTACAAGCGACATCAAGAGATATTGTGATGGTTGGGGTTTAAAATACCCCTACATCAGAACAGTCCAGTTATCACTTGTAGGATTAAGTGCTTCAATCTTTATTCTCTTAAGAGCCTATTAAGCGTTATTGCTTGATCGAGTCAACTCACACCAATGAGTTCCGTTATAGATCAACGAAATGGTGTCCTCTGTATTATCAAGGGTAAAGTCTGTGTTGCCTTCTAACTTGAAGTTGGTGTTCTTTACAACAACAGAGCGATCCGTATGGTTAGCTTGTAAGACCAAAACAGTACCTGCAACCACACCTGTGGCACTGATAGAAATAAGATTCTCAGTCGCATTATTAGTGTCGTTAAGCTCAATCTTATGGTAAGGCTTAGTTACTGTAATCTCACCTCCCGCTGTTAGCGTAAGAGTCGATGAGTCATAAACGAGATTACCCTCGACCTTGAGATCCCCCGCAGAAACAACGGTTGAAGTAGCCCCGCCAAGAGTAAGATTATTAGCTCCTACAGTAGCACCGATATTTGCATTCCCTTCGGCAAAATCGAGGTCATTACCACTAATGGTAACATCTCCCGCAAAGGTCGCTAACTGAGCATTACTAAGGGTAAGTGCTGTAGTCCCTGCATTTTCTGCTGACGCTCCAGCCCCTGACCCACCTGTCTTAAATACAATCGCACCACCTGTGGCATTACCTGTGGAAGCACCACCACTAATCGTAAGAGTAGTACCTGCGGTATTATCTGCACCTAAAGCTGAACCACCACGAATCTGACTTACATCAACAGTAGCAAGCTCTGAGTCTGCAACGGTAATATCATTCGCTAAACCTGTAGAAAGGTCTTGTGCTGTCTTAGCAATACCGTGGAAGAGTTTGTAAACACCACCTTTACCACCATCACCTCCAATCGGTTGATAGACAAGTCCTGTATAGTGTTCTGGATTCGCTTCTTCATCATCACCATATTGACCAAAGAAACCTAAGTCTCTTGTTGCATGGTCATTACCATTGCCGATATAAAGCAGACGATCTTTAAAGAGAACATTATTACCATTACCTACAATGTTACCCGTAATGGTAACTTCGCCTGTAAGTGTAGGGTTAGTCTTAATACCAACAGTGATTGTACCATTGGCATTGGTCACATCAATCTCATTAGCCGCACCTAGAATCGAAACTCCTGGTGAAGCCTGTGTTGTTGAATGTGCTGAACCTCCACCTGTGTCTGTGGTCAATGTTAAGAGCGTGTCATTTTCATGTAGCAAGTGATAGAAAGTACCTGTAGCGTTATCCACCTCAAAGCGATCTGTCGCTTCGACCCAACGAATGACACCGTTATCTCCATCTGTGCGATCTACAATGATGTCAGCGTCTGCACCTGCCGCACCACTATTGAGCGTAATGCTCTTAGTAGTTGCAATCTTCACATCACCTGTTAAGGTAAGATCACCACTATCGTTAATACTAGCGATTTCTGCGTTCGCATTATGAGAGAACGAGAACTTCTTACCTGATCCATCATTATTATCTGAATCAATGTTAAAGATAATGTCTTGCTTTGACTTGATTGTTAAGCCAGCACCATCTGCACCTGCAATCTCATTAGTGCTATAAGTCACATTACCAAGTGTAGTACCCGAAGCAAAAGATGAAGCCACTGTCGTAGAGGAGATACCACCAACCGATGTTACTACACCTGCGGTAGATACGGTGAACTTAGAAACATTAACATCAATACCACCATTAAGGTCTGCAAGACCACTGACTCCAAGAGTACCTGTAATGTCGAGATCAAACTGAGGATCGGCAGTCTTGATACCAACTTTATCATCACTCGCACGAGCAAAGATCAAGTTAGCATTACCATCACCCTCAACCCTAAAGTCAATGTCTTCACCCTCTTGATTAACTACAACTTCTTCTGCTTCATTCGTAGTAACAAATGACAGATAAGCATGATCTCCAACATCTCCTGCACCAACATCTCCCATAATTTCAAGAGCGTCAGCGTCATCATTCGCTAAAGTGATTTCCATCGAAGTACCTGCGATACTCGTCACACCACTTACTGCACCAGCATTAGTAATCGTATTACCTGCATTTACCGAAGTGAATACTGCTGAACCATCAGTCTTGATAGAAGAGGTAGCGTTCGCTTTAAGAGCACCACCAATCGTAAGTGCATCTCCACCGACAACACCTTGTAAGTGAATACTAGACTTTGCGTTTAAGTTAATCGCATCATCTGATGTATCCCAAGCAAGAACAACATCGTCTTTATCATTACCACCCTCAAGGGTGATAAGCGTAGCGTCTGCCGAAGCATTCCCTGCACCATCTTGGTTGAAGAAGATACCATTAGCATTTGCTGTCTCGATATGGACTCCTGCATCAAAGGTAGCATTACCAACAACTTCTAAAGTCTCGCTGATAGATGTAGCTTGGACGAGAGTGATAAGCTCTGAGTTTGTTGTGGTTTTAACTGTGATAAAGTCAACATCATCACTCACATTTGAAACAACAAGACCAAGAGCAGTATTGTCCTTGAGATACATCTGGAACGAGTCGTTAGCATCAGAGGTAGCTTGGATCTTATTCGTAAAGAGCGTTGAAGTTGCACCAACAATAGCGTCTTTTGCCGATACATCCACCTTAAAGACTGATGTTCCGTTTGATTGAACATCAAGGTCTGAAAGATTTCCTGTTGCTTCATTAAGCGTCAAAGTGTTCAGAACAACAGTAGCACCTGCGGTAGATACTGTGAACTTATCAAGTACATTGATACCACCATCAAGACTCGCAAGACCTGTTGTGGTTAGTGTGTTATTGCCAAAGCTGATCGCCCCATCACTATCGGTGATTGAACCACTCGCTAGGGTAAGATTACCAATCTTTGAACCTGTAGGAGCTTCAAAGATTTTACCGAATACAACCTTTTCACCAGCGTTAGTCGTGACAAACTTGAGGTAAGAGTTCACTCCCTGTTTAATGTCAAGAGAAGCCGCTTCATTGTCTTGTAACTCAAGACTACCAAGCATTAACCCACCTGGTGTAGTTGTTGCGAAGAAGTCTGCTACTGTATGATCATCTTGTGTGGTTGTTCCTAGAACGAAGAAATCCTCGTCCTCACCATAGAAGAAGATACCATCATCACCTGTAGTGCCACGCTCAAAGAAGATACCGATGTCGTTAGTGTTCGCACCTGCGGCAACGCCTTTATTGAGTCGAATAACAGTGTCTTCAACATCAAGTGTAGCTGTGTTTAAGGTAGTCGTGTCTCCATCAACTTGAAGATTACCTGCAACAACCACATTACCTGCGAATGAAGCTCTTTGAGTCGAGTCGAGAGTAAGGACTGCTTGTACCGCATTAACTGCGTTACCTCCCCAATCTGTTGTAGCATAGGTACTGAAGACCATCTTGCCCTTGAGATCATCTGCGTCACCATCGTGAGAAATCGTGATGTTACCCAATTCTCCCTCTGTGGTGTCTGCTTTTTCACCTTTAAAGGTAAGAGTCGTTGCACGACCTCCTGCACCATTACCACCAGTTAAGTTTTGGAGTGTGATGGTTGGCGTTGTCGCATTAGATAGGTGTAAGAGACTATCTGGAGAAGATTCACCAAGTCCAACATTACCACTACCAAGAATTCTTACCTTCTCTGTAGTTGTGTCAGTACCAGAAATCTTAGTCTTGATGATAATATCAGAAGTACCATTGCCATCACCACCACCTGATGAAAGGATGAGATCACCACCATTTTGATCCCCAACATTAGTAGCTGTAGAACCTGCTTCGATAGTAAGGTCTTGACCATCATTAGCACCTGTACGAGCAACAACTTTAATCGCTGAGTCTCTAACCGCATCTGCACCAAGTAAGATTGTGGTTGCCGCTAAACCATCAGTCGCTCCACCAACTACAGCAAGATCACCCGATAGAGTGGTTCGCTGATCGGCATTAAGAGTAATCGTAGTCTCTCCTGCCGAGTTCTCGATGATATTTGTAGTACCGAGTCTTAACTTACCAGCACCACCAATAACGACTGTACCACCACCACCAAGTGTAATGGTACTTGCCTCAAGAGCACTCGCTGTGAAGATTTCTTTCGCCTCATTAGCATCACCAAGAATGTGTCCACCAACTGTAATATTAGTACCGACAGTCAGTGCCGCTGATGTAGCAACGGTATCCTCAGTGAGAGTGAGGGTAGTGGCATTAGTCGCTACGATTGTAGCACCATTACCACCTACAGTGATTGTACCACCACTTACAGTTGCACTACCTGCGAAAGTTGCAAGGTTAGCAGAGTCAAGTCTAAGAGCCTCTGAAAGACCTCCACCACTATTGGTAGAGAAGATCAAATCACCCTTAGTATCGTCTACAGCACCATCATGTGAACCTTGGATTTGTGCTAGGCTCTGTCCTGCATCATCTTGGAAGATAACTTGTGTCGGACTGTCTCCGTTAGCATTACCACCTGTAGTGTTCTTTAAAGTAAGAACTGGTGCTGTACCTGCTGTGGCAATCGCACCTGTTGTAGCACTGATAGTAGTCGATGGGGTAGCAAGAGTACCAACACTAAAGTCGAGTACAGAGTTGAGTTTACTACCACTGAATGAGAATGAACCTTCTCCATCATCCCAAGTAAGTACACCATGTGCGTTATCATCAGAGTCATCTAAGACTTTGATGATAGCGGCATCTTGATCATTTTCTGCACCTCGATCAGAGTTGAAAATGATACCATCAGAAACACCTTGAACGATCTTCAAGGTATTACTCAAAGTAGAGATACCTGTTACTCCTAAAGTACCACCGACAGTCGTATTACCACTCGCACCTACAACTTGGAACTTAGTAGCTCCTCCTGTATGCTCTACAATGGTAAGGTTAGGAGAACCTGCAAGACCATTTGCACCAAGCGTAGTGTTTCCGTCTACCTGTAAGGTACTCTTAGTGTCGATTGCACCTGTAGCACCATTTACAGTAAAGTTATCGGTATCTACTGCAATGCCACCATCAAGATTAGCTGTACTTGTTACAGTTAAAGTAGAGGAAAGGTTAGTCGCTTGAGCAAGAGTAAGAATCGGGCTAGCGTTCCTTGCATCTACATTAATATACTCAAGACCACCTGTGTCTTTAACTATTAGAGCGTCTACAGTGTCGTCTTTAGCAGAAATAGTAAACACATTAACATTATCAGCACATTGAATGTCATCAAGGAACAATGTAGCTACATTATTGATGTTCCCATCAGTCATATCAAGAGTGGTAGCGATTTCTACTGCACCCGCAAAGGTAGCCTTGAGAGCTGAGTCGAGTCTGAGAGCTTCTGTGGGGTCTGTATCATTATTTGGCTTGAAGATAAGGACACCCTTATCATCATCTAACGCTCCATCATGAGCACCTACGATTTGTGCGAGAGCGAGAGCTTCACCCGAACCCTTAAATGAGATTGTTGTAGGATCATCGTCTTGAGCATTTCCACCTGTAGAGTTTTCTAAGGTGATAATAGCTTTTGTGTCATTACCTTTAATGTGGAGACCCGAATCTGGAGCGTTCTCCCCAATACCCACATAACCTGTGGTGTGGATACGCATAGCTTCAGAGACACCCGATGTTCCGTCTACTTTGGTTTGGAACTGAATAGAGGAAGTACCACCTACTTCAACACCAGAACCTGACGCTAAGATGAGATCACCACCTAAGTTATCGTCAGAGTCAGCACCCGAACCTGCTGAAATGGTTAAATCTTGACCATCATTATCGCCTGTTCTTGAAGCGACTGTGATTGCAACATTATTAGCGGCATCTGTGCCAAGTGCGATTGTATTAGATTGGATCGTAGTGGTCTTAGCTACAACACCAAGAGTGGTTGACTCTGCATTAGTGTTGATAGTGAGATATTCACTATTACCACCATCTTTAAGAGTAAACGCTTTATCATTAAGTGCATCTTGAAGATTGATCGTAATGACCGTACCTGCGTCTGCAAAAGTGATGGTATCTAGTTCAATCTGTCCGACATTAGTGATGTTACCATCACCTACATCTACACCTGTAGTAGCGTAAAGATTAGAGAGAGTTAAGTCAGCTCCTGTAGCTCCACCTGTCCAATTTGCGTTAGCCTCAGTAACATTATTAGTTTCAATTCTAAAGCGATCTGTTGCTTCATCCCAATAGAACAAAGCAGGGTTTTGTGCCCCTCCCCCACCTGCTAGTGTTCTTGTGAAGATCAAACCAATCGAATCGGTACTGTTAGCCGCACCCTCAGTACCATCTGCAATGACAATGACTTTATCTTGGATGAGGAGGTCATTTTCGGTCACATAGTTAGCCACCGTCAGTGTTCCTGGAATACTGATCGCAGTGCTTGCTTGACCAAGAGTAAGCGTTTTCCCATCCATAGCTTCACCGATTTTTCGGTTAGCATTAGTGAAGTTAATGTCTGTCGCAATAGCAGAGTTATTCGACATATCTGCTCGCATGAGGTCGAAGCCACCTGCTTGGTCGTTATCATGGACACGAATGGATTTATTATCCGTGTCTATTGTGATTTCACCGACAGCACCTGTGAAAGCGGTATTCTCAGCAGTAGTGCCTCTTCTTAGTTGGACTCTTCTTACAGCCATTTTAGGACTCCTTTTATCAAGCTCATTATTCTATAATAAGTTAGGTATAAATAGACTATTAAACAACAAGCACCCCATAGTCTTCTTCACAGTACAGTACAGCGTCATCAAGACCTGTCCCGTTGAAGTCTAGTGCAAAGTCATCATTAGCGTTAAACGCTTCTGCCACAGAGCCATAGTCAATGGACTCTACCACCCTACCTGTAATGATAAGGTCAGCAGTCTCGCTTTGATTTGCGAGATAGTGGGTTGACAGGGTTGGGATTTCTCCATTATCAAGCCCTGTATCAACATCTGCCGCAGTACCAAGTGTAGTTGGAACATACTTGTTTTGGTCATCACCCTCTGCTGTCGTGAATCTTAAAATTTGGTTATCCGCTGGGGCATCCGTTGAAATGTCAGTTAGGTTTCCAGACGATATGCCAAGAGCGAGGTTGATGATGTCGTTAGCGTCATCAAGTGTAAACTGAATAGTGTCTGCACCCGAATTACCACCATCGGCACCATCTTTGATTAAGCTACCATCAATAAGTGCTTGACCTACATCATCAATAGCGTTCTCTTTAGCGTAAACAGCAGATCCCATTTTAAAGGTTGAGGTATCTTCATCCCACACAAGTATTTGATCGTTGGCGTTAAACCCACTCGTATCAACTTCAGCAAAGTCTCCAAGTTTACGATCTCTCACCCATTCCGTTGTAGCCACAGCAGTGGTATTTGAAGCATCTGCTGGAGAAGTTGCTGTCATCGCCCCCGCTGAGACTGAACCATCAGTGCCTACTGTAAAGTTCTTAGTCAGAGCGTTGTTAACTTCAGTACCCACAGAGATTTCTGTGGCGGAGAATAACTTACCACCCTCAATCTTGAATGAACTTTCAGAGTCATCCCATTTGAGGTAAGCATCCGTAGCGTTAGAACCACCATCTTCAACATGGAGAAGAGTTGCGTCAAACGCTTGGGCATTGATGTCCTCTGCTCCACCACGATCAGCGTTAAAGATAATACCAGTATCCGAACCTGCTTTGTTGACTTTGAGTGAGTCGTTAAGGGTTGTGATCCCTGTAACCTCAACAGTAGTGTCAAAGGTAGCCGAAGCATCAAAGTTTACCGCTTGATTGAATGTGGTTGTAAGAGCATCTGTATTAATAGTGAGGTAAGACTCTTGATCAGCTCCTTGTCGGATGACCAATGCAGATGCTTCGGTATCTGCAAGCTCAACCACAAGTGAAGTATCATTCTTGTTTGTGATCTTATCTGTGTTGATCGTTGGAGAATCAAGCGTACCGTCAAGGGTGATTGCACCTGCTGTGGTCATCACGATGGTCGAGTTATCTACTAAAGCACCACCAATCGTTAAAGCATTTAACCCTGCACGACCTTGTAAGTGAACCTGTGATTCAGCATTAAGGTTAAGAGCGTTATCTGAGGTATCCCAAGCAAGGACTACATCATTCTTATTTGAACCACCCTCAACCGTAATGAGAGTAGCATCCTCTGAAACTTCAGCAGACCGATTAGAGTTGAAGAACAAACCATTAGTGTTCGTATTTTCAATCGAGATCGCTTTCTTGAAGATAGCGTCTTGAGCAAGCGTGATCGACTCAGAATCGTCTGTAGTCGTAAAGGTCATAAATGACAGAGCATTAGTTGCGTCTGAGATTTCTAAGGCGTTGGCTACATTATCCTCAAGACGAACCTTGAAGTTCCCTGTACCTGCTGTCAAACCTCTCAAGTCATCCGTCTTTAGTTGACTTGATACGGTAGCAATGCCTGTGATCGTTGTAAGACCTGCTGAGACATCTACATTAAGAACATCAGCACCATTATTTTGAATAATAAGGTCGGATGTCCCTCCCGCATTATTAATAGTTGTAGCACCCTTGATTGAAGTAACACCTGTAGTCGCATTGATCGTTGCAAGGTCAGCTCCGACTGTGAAGTTGCCTGTAGATTTCAACCCACTCTCAACTTCAAAAAGGTCTGAAGCGGCTACCCATTTAATGCTCTTATAAACAGGTCCACCACCTCCCATATTCACTCGAAGGAGTGTCTGGTCAGCGTCAGCCCCATTATCTGCGATTTCTGATCTAAAGGTAATGCCTGTAGCAGATCCTGTAGTGAGATCAAGTGAACCTGCAAGAGTTGTCTTACCTGTGACATCAAGTGTTGAAGAGATACCGACAGTACCTACAACATCAAGAGTCTCAGATGGAGTGTCGGTATGAACACCAATACGATCAGTAGAAGCGTCAACAAATAGAAGGTTGGCTTGATTATCGCCAGCTACTCTGAAGTCGAAGTTTCCCAATCCCGTGTTAAAGGCTACTGCACCCACACTATGAGATAACCCACCGACTAACTTGGTGTCACCTGCAACATGGAACTGTGTTGATGGTGTATCAGTATTGATACCGACACGATCATTTGTAGCGTCTGCATATAAAAGGTGGGTTTGTGCTTCACCCTCAACCCTAAAGTCGATATCAACACCACCTTGATTAAATACAACCTCCTCAGAGTTATCAGTGGTCACAAAAGTAAGGTAAGAGTTAGTACCTACCGCTTTCACATCACCCTTAACCTCAAACGCTGTCGCTTCATCATCTGTAAGATTTAAATCAAGATCTGATCCAGCAAGACTTGAGACTCCACTAATCGCACCTGCATTAGTGATTCCACCACTTGAAGCGTCTAATGAATCCACTGTAGTGCCACCGAAGTTAGCAGTGCCCGTAGATAATAGGTTGTTATCATTGAATGAAAGATTATTGTTTAAAGCAGTCGTTTGAATTTGACCATTACTGATCTCAATATCACCAATCTTAGAAGCAGTAATACCTTCAAAAACCTTACCGAATACGACCTTATCGACTGCCGTATTAAAGGTTAAGAAAGTATCCCCACCTGTCTCATTGAACACAAGCGAAGTAGCATCATTCGTGTCCATCGTAATGATGTCTGCATTAAATGTACCCACATCAAGTTGAGCTTCAACTGGAGGGTTATCTGCACTAAAGTTTGTTGTACTTGTCGATGCCCCGTCTTTAGTTGCGAGAACAAACTTTTGATCATCCTCATCCCAAAAGAAAACCGCAGGGTGTACATTGCTACCACGAGTGAAGACAATACCTGTATCCAAGTCAGCATTTCTAACAGCTTGATCAGCGTCTTTCGCCAATTCAATAACCGCATCTTTTACAGATAAGTTGGTTGTATCAAGAGTCGTTGTAGCCCCACTTACAGTAAGTGTTCCCGAAACTGTAAGGTTATTAGCCACTGATACTGTTGAAGTATTACCACCTAATGTAAGAGTCTTTGCTCCAATGTTTGCACCGATACTTGCATCTGCCGCAGTAAAGTCTATTCCTGTCATACCTTCCAAAGTTGTAGAAGCAGAACCTAACTGAATTACAGTAGAACCTACTGTAATAGAGGTCTTCTCAAGATGTGTATTGGTGACTTTATCCTCACCAATGGAAACAACACCTGCATTGCTTATTGTAACATCACCACTTATAGCGACATTCTTAAACTTATCATCATCTTGCCCTAAGTCATCATCATAAACAAGGATATGTGCGTCCCCCACACCTGCAATCAAAACATCAGAAAGATCACTAACGCCTACGCTAGAAGCAATAAAGGTCTTAGCGTTATCCGAAAGACTTGTCATCTCCAAAGCGTCATTTGCAGTAGAGTAAATAAGTTGCTTTACTCCTGTGTTCAATCCTGCAAGTTCCGTTAAGGTAGCGTCAAGAGGTTGTCTTGTTGTGTCTACATAAGTCTTAGTGGTAGCGTCATTCGCACCATTAGGTGCTTTGACTGTTACAGTAGAAGCTGTAAAATCGTAAGCGAAAGCACCGAAAGTAGCCCCTGCATCCGTTTTAACCACATTTCCTGTATCTGAGAGATCATCAAAGGAAAGAACCGCATTGATAAGAGTCGTGTTGTCTGCTGACACTCTGAGAACTTGACCCTCAGCAAGAGCAACCCCACCAAGAGTCACATTAGCGAGATCATTTAAACCTGCGTCAGAAGCTAGGAAAGAACGACTCCCTGCTGTGGTGGCAATCGTGGTAAAGGTGTTAGCACCACTACCAATAAGCAAGTCATTCAGAGCGACACCCATACCCAAGCTAGTGATGACATCTGTGGGAGTCTCAAGGGTGAAGTTATTTCCGTCACCTACGATGAAGTTATTGGCAGTTGGGGCAAGACCCGAAATGTCTGTAAGTCGAGCGTTTATCGGTTGATAAGTACCTGCTAAGTTAAGTGCTTGAATGTCAACATCAATCTGATTATCCACATAGGCTGTGGTAGCAAGGCTTGTACTATTATCACTTGCTGCTGGTGTCGCACCTGTTGCTGTCGCACCTGTAAGGTCAACAGCACCATTAAATGTTTTGTCTCCTGTGATCGTCTGATTGGCATTTAAGAGTGAAACATTCGCTGTATCTGTGAGATCAGTAGAAGCGAGACTTACGGTTGCTGTAATCGTTCCGTCATTCACCCCACCTGTATCGTCATAGGCAAAAGTAATGAGGGTATTCCCTGCATTGTTGGCTGTAAACATTGTGCCAACGAAGTCTTGTATTTCTTCCTCTGTTTTACCTAGATCATCACCAACGACAAGATTGCCTTGAGCGTTGAACTTGAGAATCTTTCCGTCTACATTTCCTGCTGTATCGACATCATTAAGATCATTTATCGAAGTATTTGCAGGTAAGAAGTCACCAACATTACTCTGAGAAGCTGTACCTAAGTTAAGGGCTGTAATCTCGTCAGAAACTTGTCGATCAGTATATTCGGTAGTCGCAAGTTTTGTCGAGTTGTCATTTGCGAGTTGGGTAGTCGCTTCAACAGTACCTGTAAAGGTCTGATTCGCATTTAAAAGAGGTATGTTTGCTGAGTCGGTAAGAATCGAGCTAGAAATGGTTTGGTTCTCAAAGCCATTTACCCCACCTGTGTAAACGAGCATTTGATTGACTGCCAAAGCCCCTAAAGTGACATCATTAAGGTCATCAACACTAGAGTTAGAGGCGAGGAAATCACCAACATTACTCTGAGAAGCAGTGCCTAAGTTAAGATCAGTACGAGCATCACCAGCGTTTGCGTTGGCGATAAGAGTACGACCAAAAGCTGTGAGGTCAGTGGTCGCAAAAGTATCTACATTTGTTGCATAGATGAGCTTGTCTGCAACAGTAGCAACCCCTGCTAGAGCAGTTAAAGTGGCATCAATCGGTTGTTTCGTAGCTACTTGTGTATCGACATAAGTCTTAGTAGTAGCGTCATTAGCTCCAACAGGGGCTTTAACTGTAATAGAGTTAGCACCTGTAAAGTCATAGTCAAAAGCTCCAAAGGTAGCTCCTCTTGTCTCTAAGACGAGATCTGCTTCATCACTAAGGTCAGCAGTAGAAATCAATCGGTTTACATATTGACCCGCCCCATTACGAACTAGGAAGTGTTTATCGGCATCCCCATTAATCGTAACATCACCCAAACCGTTGAGGGTAGCGGCACCACCTCCACCCCCCCCACCTGGAATCCAACCTCCTGCATTATTATTTGCCGTTGCGTCATATACTAATGCGTTTCCGTCAGCTAAGTTTGTCAGATCTACATCCGCAATTGTAGCGAGATTTAGAGTGACATTATTCCACTTATTGTTCCCTAGCCCGTTTGGGTTATATTGTAAAAACTGATCATCTGCGAGAGCGGCAATGGTCACATCTGCTAATGCTGAGATTTGAGCATTACCTGCAAGAACTGCATTACCTACAACATCTTGCACAAATTCTGTGGTTGCAATTCGATCAGAACTTTCAGCGAGGGCGATCCCTCCTTTTATGTTAAGAGTCCAATCGCCATTTGCCCCCAAAAGATAGTTTCCTTGAGCTATTGAAGGGCCTGGGACGAGTCCGTCAGTCCCCGCTTTAACTCCATTTGTGCCTTCAAATGCGGTGAGAGTGATAGACGCACCTGCTGTGGTGGTAGAACCTGATCCAAATGTACTCATGGTGAACTCCTTTATTTTTATACCTATTAAATGTCGGGGTATAAAAAGAGTATTAAAGGAGATTGCGAATGATCTATTTAAACTCTGTCCCCTTAAATCTCTTCAATGACATAGTTAAGTTTAGTTCTAAGTCGCTTACCACTAGATGCGAGATATTGAAACGACTCCTCAGAAGCACCAAGTTGACGGATAATACTTTTACGCTCATCTTCATTTAGGTATCCGAACGCTTCAAGAACTTGCTTCTCACTCCACCCTCTATCCTCAGTAAGATACTCATAAGGGTACTGTTTAAGAGCTTTCTCGATCTCTTCTTCTGCTTCTCCCATAAGATCATTGCGAGCAGACTCTGGTAACTCGTTCAACATATTATTATAGTCAAATACCATTACTTCTGCACGATCAGAATAAAGAGGATTGATCTCTCCATTAACTTCTGGATCCATTCTTGCTTCCCAATAAGCTCGTTCCTCTTCATATGACTCTCGATCTACGGTCAAATCCGCCATCTCAAGGATTTCGTCATCGTCTAAACCCTCAAACTGATCCTCCGCCCATTGAGTAGCCCACATTCCAATATCACCGTAAGGTAGACTCGCTGTGGTTACAATGATGTCTCTTGCCCAAGGCACTCTTGTAACCACTTCTTTAACAGAATGGTTATCGAGCATCTCATCCATGATCTCTTCATTCATCTGTGTCTTAACATCATCATCCTCATAGATGATGTAATCACTCCAATCAGAAGAAACCAAGATCACATCTTTATGACCTTGAAAGTATTCCCATACTTGACCGTTTCTTCTCTCTTTAAGATCAGACCTAGTTTGGGCTTTCGTTTCTCGACTTTCAACTAGAACTTCTAAAGCCCAAGTTATCCATTGAGGTTCTTTCTTAGATTGCTTTTCAAGTCGTGCGATACGACTCTCAAGATTATTAATGATTTCTGATGCTGATTTTCTCATGATTTTTCTCCATTTGATTAAAATAAATTAGTACGCACCCTTGATGCTTTTGATCTCTGATTTGACTTCTTCATGTAGGTCATACCATCGATCAGAGATGGAAGCATAAAAGCGATCCTCTCTCATTGAAAATGAAGGCATACTCTCTAATGCTTGCTCCAGCTCTTGCATCGCTTCAAGAACTTTGACTGCACTCTCTCTTACAGATAATTGACGAGCAGTCTTGTTTCCCTTGTACTCAGGAGTTTTACGATACTCTTTAACGAGTCTTTCGTATTCTTCATTTTGAGACTTGGTGAGATTATCATCGTCTTCAAGTTTTTGCAGGTCATCAAGTCTCGACCTGTCTTTTTTAGACATAGTGTGTGCTGATATTTCAAGTTGTGCGATTCTTGATTCAAGATCCCTGATTACTTCACTTGCTGATTTTCTCATAAGAGTCCTCCATTTTTGGCTAGGGTTGCTGAGATTATATAAGTATAATAATAGATAAACTATCAAAGGATTAGTACATGATAAAGTTACTATGGAGAACAGATGTCCACATGGGAGATAAAACCCCACGCAGACGCACTGGAAACTGGACAGATGATGTGGTCAACAAGCTCAAGTGGATTGGTGATCTCGCTAAGGATAAAGAGATTGACGCTGTACTTGATGGTGGAGACTTCTTTGATGTTAAATCACCTACCAAGAATAGCCATAGTTTAGTCCGTAAAGCGTGTGAAGCACATGAGGGGTATCCTTGCCCTACTTATGGTCTAGTCGGCAACCACGATGTGAAATATGGGAACATAGACTACCTACCCGAACAACCTCTAGGAGTCCTATTCTCATCGGGTGTCTTTAAGCAGTTTGGCGATGATGTAGAAATAAACTTTGAAAAAGATGGGGTCAAAGTTCGTGTAGTCGGTGTGCCTTATCATGGTGTCATTTATGACTTTGATCGGATCAAGAACATAAAAAAGAAAGACGAGGATTACCTACTAGTCGCTAGCCACCTCCTCGCTCGACAAGGTAAGACTGGATCAATGTTTGAGAATGAGGATATAGTTGGATATGACTTCCTTAATGAGAACACAGAAGTAGACGCTTGGTTCTTTGGTCATTGGCACAAAGATCAAGGCATCTCCACGCTCTTAAATGGAGCAAGGGTAGTCAATGTTGGGTCATTGACTAGAGGTTCTTTACACCTTGATGACTTAGATCGTAGACCTTGTGTGGTCGAGATTCAAGCCACCAAAGAGTCGCTTAACTTCATCCGACACGATGTTCCTGTACGAGATGCCAATGAGGTATTCAAGATCGAGGAAACGGTGCGTGAGAAGGAAGATAAGCAACGCATGGAGGACATAGTAGACAAGATGAAAGCTGTAGCCACATCAGGTTGGTCTGAGCTTACGCTCAAAGAGAGAGTCATGCAGACTATGGCTTCAAATGGGGCTAAGGAAATGGCGATTTCTTATCTTGAACGAGTCGAAGATTAGAGTTAAATAAGAGATTAAAAATTAATAGCGATCTCTATCAAAAGAATCGCTATCAAAGTCTGCAACCACATCATATTCAATTTGAGTAACGACAATAACAGTTAAATATCTGTCATCATCTCGAAAGATGTCTCTAACTTCATAATCATACTCGATCACTTCGATTTGAGAGATGTTATGATAGCTAGGGAGTCTCTGTTCAATCTCATATTCAAATTCACCAAAAGCTAAGTCAATTTCTTCTGATCCCATATTTCTCAAGATGTTGTTCTCAATGTTCTTAGTGAGAGCATCACACAAGAGTTTAGTAGAGTTATCTTCTGGAGGGTAGAAGTCATCTAAGTTCATCTTAGCTAGTTTCTCAAGGTCTTTTAATCCGACTTTGAGCTTCATCTTGGTCTTTGATCCTACGACACCCGAAACTGTGTCCAATTCGGGATAAGCTGGATTGCTAGGGTGTAGCATAGAGTTTGATTCAACTTCGATCTCACCTTCCATAAGTTTTTCATTCTTATTGATGACTTCACCATCAAGAATAGAAGCAGACAAAGCATGGAGGAAATGATTTGCTTGTCGACCAGAAACACCTGGCATCATTGCTTGAACAGACTTTAATCCTGTACCTGCTTGTTTCAGACTCGCATTACGATAACTCGATGTTATCCGATCTGCATCACGATCTGACAGATACATATCTGTATCCCGATCATAATACTTGCCTGCTTTCGGGTCGTAGTAAAGAATGTGCCCTCCCTTAAACTGAAATGGCCCTTCAAGACCTTGATGCGAAAGGTCAGTGTAGCGATCCCTGTCAACACGGGGCATACGAAACTTAGCCATCATTTCTTCATGATGCCTTTTTGCCGATGATTTCTTTTCAAGATGAGCGACTCTCATCTCTAGTTCTCTTATTGTATCTATCATTTTATTTTTCTCCCATTAAAGGTTTTAGACTGCTTCCATTTTATAAGTCAAATAAGTGATTGCAGGGTATCGACTCGCTGTCTTACCCTCTACCATCTCATCATATTCGTCAGTATTAACCACCCAGCGATACATTGCTTTCTCTAAGAGAGCTAAAAACCCTGTTATGATGAGTGGTGCAAAACTACCTATGTTTTGTTTTAGATAATCCTTAACCTGATCTGCATTTAAACTGATCGGTTGGTATTGAGATATTGGAGTCTCTATCGTTGTATGCTCAATTTGAAGGAAGTTATTATCTGAAGCAGGGATAGCGTCTAATGTAAGATCTCCTTTTGACATTGCTACTTCCATTTTTTTAGCAAGGTCTTGGGCTTCTTCTATCGTGGGTAACTGTGTGGTCGGAGGAACTTCTTGAACAATACGAACCCTTGTATTTTGACTCAAAGCGGTATACTCAGTCATATCTGCTAAAGTGGTCCTTAACCCAGAGGCTTGGACAATCAAACGAGCTAACATCACAATGATCGTGGTCACTACTGTGCCTTTTAAAGCCATTATCCCCACAACCCCAATGAGAGATGTGAAAAAACGATAAAGTACCTTAGAATACCTTTTAAGAGCGTTCATGAATATCTTAAAGCTATCCCCTTCACTAATCTTCTTAGGGTTAAGGATATGCTTAAAGTCTGAATACCATGAAAGATAGGCACTTTTCATCCTCGTTTGGTTTTCGCCCACATACTTTTTAACAAGGTCTTTTAAAGGGATCTTTTTATCCTCTGCCTTACCCCCTGTGAAGATAGATTTCAAAGGGTCTGAAGGATTAAAGGAAACGATCTTAGGTAAGCCAGCTCTTGTGGTTGTCACACCTGCCATAGCTCTAAAAATCCTTGAACCCAACAACGCCCCTAAAGAGTCGTTAATCTTGGATTTATTTCCCTCAACTTCAAGATTGACCGTATTGTATATGTCAGCAAATCCATTGATGATCTTCTTAACAATGTTCTTAGGGATATTAACAAGACCTTTAAATGTACTTGAGATGTCATCTATGAAACCAGCTTGACGCTCTAAGTTTGCGACTCTAATTTCAAGCTCTCTTATATATTCATGTGTTCTCATTCCAAACCTCTCATTTGTGTTTATGTAATGAGATCAATAAACAAACTACAAACCATGTGGTTCTCATCACGCTCTTTCACGAATTATGTGAAACCCCTCAAGCCAAGCTAAAACAAGAGGTCTAAGAGATCGAGTTGCGAGAGGTGAGAAGCAATCAGGCATTTTCCGATGACCTAAGAGACAATGATCTTTTTTATATGAGAGACAATGATCTTTTTCATCACAGTATTTAGGTACATCGAGTAGCTTTAGACATCCTCTTGGCTCTCTAAGGAGGCTCATAAGAGGTGTTGTAAATCCCCTCATGGATTGGTCGAGTATGTTGTGGGAGACTTCGGGTATTAAACGCTCAACAGGAGTCCCGATTAAGTCCGCAAACTCACCCCAATTGGTACTCTCGTATGGCAGAATCTTGGCGATCTTAGGGTTATTCCAATGTAAGTCAGTAAGCGTCATAAAAATCAAACCATCTCTACGATACATCATCAGTGAAAAACCTCATCCTTTTCTATATCTCTTATTTCCCTTAAACAAAGATTGGCCAGGTCTTCTGTAATAAGTTTTTCATCTGTGAGGTAGTCCACGACTAAAGAGTGCAGTGTGCCGATAAGAAGAATGGGTTGATTTTCACCCTTATCGTCAGCAGTCACTAAAACTCGCAGTTCGGGGAATATACGCTCTACCCCCATCATACGCCCTACATAGAACCACATTTTAATCAGTTCTTCTTTAGAATCTGATTGGGATACGATCTCATTAAGTATAGCTTGTAATACTCCAATAGGGTCTAAGGCATCTTCATCCATGATATCCCCTCCTTTTAACAAAAGGGGGTATCTAAAGATTACAAATGTGCGTTAGTTAAATAAGCACCTTGTTTTGATCTCATTCAACATCGCTTCGACTCTATTAAGTTTATCTAAAAATTCTTTATAAGGTCGAAGCACATCTTCTTCACTGAGACCATCTAGCATTTCGGAAGCCACATCAAAAAGCCTATGGAGGTCACGATTCTCAGATAAGAAATCGTGCTTCTTATATTGATCCCTAAGATCGTAAATACGACCCAAGTTTTCGTCTATGTTCTCTCTTACTTCGTGAAACATTTTAGTCTTAGAAACTGCGGTCACTAAACTTTTTTTTTAGTGTACGAGATGAAGCTCTACGATGCCCACCACTCATAGCACCTCTCAACTGACGCATAAGTTTCTTAAGACCCTTAATAGCTGTACGAGTACGCACTTCAACAGGTTGACGACCTGCATGACCAGTTCCTTGAATACGATCAAGAGAAACACGAATCTCATTCGATGCCTCTTGTGAAAGTTGATCTCGATTCATTGAAAGAGAACGCTGGGTTTGTACGAGCATTGCGATAGCTCTCCCATCTACCATCCCATCATCTTGAAAACTTAGGATAGCGTTTTCAACCGTTGCTAAAGTGTCTTCGATCATCCCCGTTTGATATGCAACATCTTGGTTCTGCCAAGGTCCTGGAGTCGAGGTTAGACCGATTGGGTATGTACCATAGAGAGGGCCACTCTTACGGTGTTCGCCTCGCTGTGAGAACGCAGAGACATAACCCTTTTTGAGCTTCGCTTTGAGTTGCTTTACAAAGAATGCCTGTGCATCATAAGAGTCCATGAATGATTTATCGGCCCTACGACCTGGAGAACCAAGACGACCATAAAGGATTTCTACATCTTCTCCGTTGATGACCATCTCGTAGAACTTGCTCTTATTTTCAGACTCACCGATGAGATAAAGCATACAGGAGGTAGCATCCGCCAAAGAGTTACCCTCGTGGTAAGCGGTGCTTGAGCGAACTCCTGCAAGTTGTGGTTCACCTGCGGCTTCACGAGTCATACTCGCTAATCTAAAGTTAGGGTTAGCTTTAGCTTTTAAACCTAGAGAGACCATATCTCTAGGGATGTTTCCATTTAACTCATGTATTGATTTTTCCCCAAGATCTTTATTTTTACCTTTAAGGATAAAGTATCGACTTGGGTCTGTATCGAATTCAGCGATTACTAAAGTCAAGAAAGATCCGTCTTGATGTTGGACTTGCTCAAGAGGAACGATAGTAACAGGTTGCCCTTCACCAGTATAGGTGTACTGAATCATTTTCCCCATTGAGCGAGATACTTTGTATCCCCTTAGTTCACTTGGGGTGGATCGTCTTGGGTAATACATATCCCAAAGGTCAAGCATACCACTAGATTTCTCAAGACGAGCAATCCTAGACTCAAGATTACGAATTATTTCACTAGCTGATCTACGCATAGCGTTTCCTTTCTTTAGAAGCCTTCTGACTTCTTTGGAGCAAGAGATATAAATAAACTATTAAAGGAGTCCCTTAAAGTTCTCTTCTAACATCAATTTGTAAAGTTCTTCTTGTTTCACAACATAAGAATACTCTACACCAGAGTAGTCACCGTACCCGACAAAGATAACTTTACCAGCTAAATGCTCAACTCTAGTGTGATCTAAGCCACTTAACTCCTCGACCAACTCTTTTAAGGTCATAAGTTGCCTTAAATTTTTAAGTTCATTGGTTTGGGGGTCAATGTAATGTTGGAAAACTGACATTCTGTTTCTTGAGGATAGTTTACGCATGGTATTGCCCTTCTTTAGAAGCCTTCTAACATCTTCTCTAGAATAAGAGTTGTCGAGTTTACGCTCATTACGATAGATGAGATGACGCAAACGCTTACGCTCCTCATCATTCAAAGAGTCTATCCCTCTACGCTGACCTTTATTGAGAAGCATAAAGTCACTACGCTCAAGATAGGCATTGGATTTAAGGTCTGCAAGTAGCTTAGACGCTGGAGAGGACTGACTAGCAATGATCTCTTCAACTACATTCATTTGTCTTTCTGAAAGCTGTATTCCATCTTCGGATTTAGACTTGAGACTCAAAACAAACCGATTACGAGGGTCGAGTTCAAGTGCCTTTTCAATACGAACAAGCTGATTGCTTGGTTGATGTCCAAAAGACATCGTATGCCTAAGACCTTTTTTAAGAGCCTCAATTTGTTTTTCGGACAGATCACGCCCACCAACAACTTGATCATAAAGGCTTCTATAAAAACGATTAGTTGGTTGTTCAGCAATCGCTTTATTGACTAGTTCCCAAATCTGTGGGTCTGGATTCTCAATACGCTCTTCAGTTTCGATTAAGATCTCTTCTACTCGATAACCAAGAGGTTCTCCTATTTGTAGCTCTTCAAGAATGGCCGACCACCAATCGCTGTTTGGATTAAGTGCAAGTACTGCTTGTACACGATCAATACTCTCCATATCTCGAAACTTCCCTGAGAAGTCTACCTTTAACTGAACAATGCCCTCTGCTATCGACATACCACTGAGACCCCTCACAAGAGTCACAAGTACAGAGTCCCCTTTTTTGTTTAGCTTGACCTCAAAATCTTCAAAGTTGATCAGGGCATTGTCTCTGCGAGACTCCATTTCAAGCATCTCTAGTGCTTCGCCTACTGTGGTATTGTAGAAGTATACCTGATTATCTTTCATTCTTTTGCCTTTCTTCTTATACGAACAAAGGTAAGGTATAAATAAACTACAAAGGCAAAAAAACATGAAGTCGATATTAAGAATCAATTCGGAAAACCAAGATCGATTAAACAAAGCTCTTGAACCCTTACTCAACGAACATTTGATGCTCACACAAATGTTCTCGTTTGAAGGGTCAGATAAAGACTTGGCACTAGTGGCTGAGTTCTCATCCACCTGTCTTGAACATCTATCGAATGTCGTCATTAGCGAAACAAACATCACATGGGACTGGAAGGCGTTCCAGAAGGTTCGTAAAGAGTTCTCTGAGAAGCCTACCCCTCAAACCAAAGAGAAACTGATCTTACACATACAATTTAATCTAGGCGTACATGAGTCATCTCTACACACGGGGGAGAAATGGGAGTTAGTAGAGGACAAGAATGGCTACTTAAAGTTCAAATCTGTATACCCTAACAAATACCACATTCGTTTAGGGCAGTTAGAGGACTTGAAGAAATCTTACCCCTTTGTTGAAGATGTGGTGTATAACCAAGATGGACTTTATGTTCAGTACAACGAGGTGCAAAATGACACATGACGATCTGATCGAAAAGTATAGAGAACCATTATTCACCAATGAGCTGGGCAAAGAAACCCTTACTTATCTTGAGATACCTGAATCTTGGTATCCTTTGGTCGATGTACTATGTGGTCAAATCGTAAGTTACCTCAAACAAAACTCGAACGCTTGCCCCATGTTTGCGGTGCAAATCAAAGAGAAGTTTGGGGGTCTGAGGTTTTACACTGTCGGAGGGGATGAATATACTGAGGGTCTGATAGATATGGCAGAGGCATACAGTTTTATAGTTTCTTTATAACCTCACACTTTCAAAAAGGGGGTTATAGATCATGTCATTACCTAGAGAAAGAGAAAGAGCAGACTATCGAGTCATTGCTCGTATTTTACAGTTGAGTCATGGACAACCAAACCCAAAAGACTCGTTACTTGAGAAAATCTCTATTGCGTTTACTAGTAAGGGAGGGTCTTGGGTATTATTCTTTCAAGGAAACCCTAAGCACAGTAAACTTCTTAAGGTTGTTATTAAAGTAGTAGTTAAAAAAGAAAAAGGATGAGCATGAGCGAAGAAGCAGAAGCCAAATCAGTTGGGAAGATTAACCCTCGCTCTAAAGCTGTCACTCGCAAGTTGAGTCCAGCTGAAATGAAGTCAAGGGTTAAGGTCGCTATGACCACGGGAGGCTCTATGATGGGGTCGGGCGGAAACTTCTATTCTCCCGAACTATCCACAGACTTTCTTGAACTACCCCAAAGCCAAGACGAACAACGCAATTATTTTAGGTTCTTCTATCGCACCGACCCTTTCGTTGGTCAAGCGATTGACTTACATACAGAATTACCTCTATCGAAGATCAGACTAGGACTACCTAAAGCTCGTAATCGTGATATGGCTTATGAATCTCTAAGATTCTGTGAGAAGTGGGCTAAAAGAGTAGGACTACTTCATCGACTCATAGAAATACTGCACGAGTTTAACTTGCTCGGTGAAGTGTTCGTATTCTGTGAAGATAATAATCCTGATATACCAAAAGAAGTAACTCACAGTGATCGGAATATCCTCAAAGAAGATGGGTCTGCGTTCACTGAGTGGACTGAATATGAGGACTCCCATGAAAGAGCTTACAAGTGGCTCAAGAAAAATTACAAAGGGTGGACTGCTGTTCGCATCCTTCCTCCCGAACAAGTTCATATGGAGAGTTTTCCTTTCACCGATGAAAAAATCATCCAACTCATACCAGACAGTAAAACAAGAGATATAGTAGAACGAGCTTCAATCAATGACCCCTCTGCTCTTAGGATCGTAGACTCTATGCCTGGGGATGTTGTTGAGGCCATACGAGATGGTCGAAACATTGATCTCAACACCGATCCTGATCAAGGTTCATTCGTATATTACATGGCCCGTAAGAAATCACAATATGAGCCTCGTGGACACTCCATGCTTGAGCGTTGTCTAAGGATTTTAGTTTACCGAGATAAACTCAGACAAGCACAAACCTCAATCGCTTCAAGACACATGACTCCTATCCGACTCGTATATGCAGAGGATATGGATGCGTCTGATGTTGAAGAGTTGAGAGATCAAGTGGATCTAGCACTGCAAGACCCCGATTACTCGATCATCGCCAACTTCCAAGTCTCTTGGGAAGAAATGGGTGCTGACTCTCGCTTATTAGAACTGTCAGGTGAATATGACATGACAGATCGACAAATGTACGCAGGTTTAGGCGTAACTGAATCATTATTATCGGGCGAGTCCAGTTATAGTGGAGACCGTATCAATCTTGAGGTGATCAATACACGCTATATGCTTATGCGTGAGGTACTTCAAGAAATGGTGGAAGAAAATATCTTGAAACCAATGTGTAAGCGTATGGGGTTTGTTGAAGTAGATGAAGACGGAGATGAGATTATTGTACACCCTAGCCTTAGCTTCACTCGACTTGGGTTGAGAGATAATCAAGATACTTTTGACGCTCTCTTTAACCTATATCAAAAGGGTTCATTGGACATTGATGTCATCTTAGAACTCCTTAATGTCGATCCTATGACCACTAAAGCTAAACTTGAGCGTGATATGTGGACACTCAACGATAGTCAGTTTAATGAGGTTCTTAGAGGGGTCTATGGTGAAGCTGGTCGTATGTTAGCCGAGAATACCGAAGCGATTGAACTCATCGCTAAGAATCTTGGCTTAAAGTACAACCCACCAGAAGAAGAAGGTGGTCGTTTCTAATAGTTTATTTATAATTGATCTTAAGTGATCTCTTTAACCTTAACTAAATGGAGAAATCTTATGAGAAGATCTGCCAGTGAAATCATTAATGACCTTGAGATGAGGGTAGCTCGTCTTGAAAAACAAGCCAATGCAGGATCTATGTCGGTTCAAGATTTAGTCAAGAACATGAAAAGAGATGGGGTACGCTTATTGCCAAACAACCCCGACATTAAATATAAAGACCTTATGAAGCAAACAAGAACTGTAGGTCGTCTTTTAGGAGATCGCATGGCAGGTTGGCTCATGTCTGGTAAGAGTGTTGTGATTAAAGGGCTTTCTGTTGAAAAACCGAAGGAGGGGAGTAGTAGAGTTTCATCTTTTGTTACCCCTAGTGGAGATTTCTTATTTCTTGATGGATACTTTCAACAGTACTTTGAGAATGGTTTTAAAGAGAGCGAATATATTCAAGGGAGATATGAGGACTTGGAGGAATTGCTTGCGAATGTGGACCCAGCAGAACTAAAGGGTTATGAAGTCAAAGTACCCAAGTTAGGTTTTAAATGGTCTAACGGAACGCTAACAATAGAGCCGAAGCGATTGAGACCATAGCTAAGAATCTTGGCTTAAAGTACAACCCACCAGAAGAAGAAGGTGGTCGTTTCTAATAGTTTATTTATAATTGATCTTAAGTGATCTCTTTAACCTTAACAAAATGGAGAAATCTTATGAGAAGATCTGCCAGTGAAATCATTAATAACCTTGAGATGAGGGTAGCTCGTCTTGAAAAACAAACACATCAAAAAATCGCTGTAGACGGCACAGACTATGATACCATCACAACTGCTTATGATGACGAAATACAATCTTTTGAATCTTTATCCTCAGTTCTTAAGAACGCACGAAATCGTGAGGTAATGTCTCTAAAGGTGTTCTTAAGGTGCTTGTCTTTAAAGAGGGCAAACAACCTTGCTCTAAAACTATCTAAGAAACTTAACATTAAGGGCTGGGAAAAAGATAGCGATGTTCTTACTTATGCCCTAATGTTGAAAACAAAATATGGCATAGAAGGTATTGGTCGAGTCTTTACGATGATCGCAGATTTTCTTAAACTCAAGAAACTTGAGCAGACACTAAAAGGGGTGAGACTACTCGCACCCCTTTATAAAACAGATGACTTCATGGATTTATGGGATTTGATGCTTGGTTCTAATGGGGTCAGTTTAGATGTGTTCGATAAAATGCAACTTGAAAATGAAAATGATGAGATGGTAGATGAGGGTGAAGTAGGTGTAGCAAACTATGGTGGTGCTGATGTATATGATGATACACTTAATCTTTATATGGAAAGAACTGGAGATTACACTATACCTCTTGGTGTTAATACAGATCAGTTTAATGAACACCTTGTTATTCGACTATCAGAGGAACTTGATGAAGCAATGTCTGAAGAACAAGGATTTTTTGAAGATGTGGCAGATTGGTTTGAAGCGTACTCTGGAGAGGATACCGAGTTTACAATTCAGAATAGCTTGGGTGGTAATAGGATTGAAGGTAGTTATACTTATAACTACACAAAAGAAGTAAATGCTGAGGATTATTATTCAGAATACTGATCCATCTTTAACTTAGGTTAAGAACCACTTGGTCTAACAGTCCATCGGTTGTGAGGTTGATAAGTCGGTGTCAGTGGAGTTGGATGGTGATGAGATCGTGGGTAGTTATACTGTTACATACTATGAAACAGTAAATGCTGAGTCGCATTATTCACCATACTGAGATTACTCTTTTAATAGTTTCTTTATATACCCCACATAATCAAACACTCTATTCACACTAGGAGATTGATTATGTGGGATAATGATGACATTGTATTTGGGTCGTTTCAAAAGACCTCAAGCATGGACGCTGTTCTTGAGACTAAGATTTCGGATCTTACGGATCGAAGTCGTCAAAACAAAAGAGAAGCACTTAACTTTGAAGATGGTATGCGTGTAGTGGCCCACACCAACAATGGAGTGATCCTTCCTGGACAACTACCTACATCGGGTACAAAGGGAACTGTCGTTTCTGTTAAGACTGCAACAGGTGATGTCACCTCTCTTGACGGGGAGGTATTTGTTAAGTTTGATGGTCGGAATAAGATCGACCGAATCCCATCTAGTTTTCTGCGAGTAGCAAGCATGAAAGTCGCAAGTATTGATGACCACTTCATCGTACTTAGTGGGCCAAATCTTACAGCGAGCTTCTTAAGCCAAGCTGGTGGAGAATCCACTTTAGTTCATAAAGCAACTCAAGATCTTTGGTCTATGAAAGTATCTGAAGATGGGTCATTTGATGTTGAGCGTCTTTTTGACGACAACGGTGACCCCCTTAAACTATAATTTATAGTCATTAAATAACCCTCCCTCCCATCTTGAAGGGAGGGTTATTCAATGAGACAGACCTTTATTTTATTTGTTTGTTTGACGCTAGGTTGTAGCGATCAATCTGCAAAGCCCGTAAGATTAGAAAACGAAACAAATAAAGGAAGAAAAAAGTTCAAAGGCGATTTTTTAAATAAAGCGTACTTGTTTTGAACTTGTTAAGGGTTTTGCTCCGTGTAAAACCCTTAACCACCAAACTCCGCAAAAAGATCATCAAGATCAAGATCGTCAACATTCGTATCAATTTCCTCAAGAGGAGTCTTCACAAAGCCGTTGATTTCTTCGTCATTGGCAGTGGTATTTGTACCCTTTAAAGGGGTGCTGTCTTTTGGGGCTTGAGATAAAGCCACAGTAAGCTCATCATCAACAGAAATTACTTCTCGCTTAATCGTGGCTTGGTTCGCTAACTGCTCGGCTTGTTGATCTACCTTAGCCTCTGCATTTTGACGCTGTGCCACAAACTGATCGACAAGGGATGCTGTATTCACCTCTGTGGAGATCACATTAGGATCATCAAAGGTCTTGGAAGTCATTGTCTTTGACCCCCAACGCTGACCTAAAGAAATTTGCTCTTGGCATAGCTTCAGTTGATCTCTCAAGCGACCTTGCAAGTCTTTAAGGTCTGTACGCTTCGCCTTGATAACAGTCATCAAGTCTTCAAGATCATGTGCGGATAAAGTGAGTCCGTTGATCTTGGATTGAATGTGGACAAGTCGAGTAGCCGCTAAGGCTTCACGCTCTTTTTGAGATCGACCCGAACGCACATGAGGATCATTAGCAATGAGTTGTGTTTGCTCAAGGTTATACTCGGTCTGCTTGATTAACAGATCTCGCTTAATCTTCTGAAGATTATGACTGACCTCCATAAAGGTTTTTTCAGTCGATGAAAGATGCCTTCGTACCTCTGAAGTCTTATAGTTTAACCGACTAGGGCCAAACTCTATAGGGTCAGCATCTAATTGGATATCCATCGCTGTAAGCCTACCATAAATGCGATCAATATACGCTTGCTCAATCATTGTTTTTTATCTCCATCTAGGCTCATAAGGAGCTGTCCAAAGTTGTTTTTTGTATGACGAATGGCACTCTCGCATTGCTCCCCCGATAAGATACCTGCTGAACGAGCTTGTTGAAAAGCCATGATATTTGCTTCAAGTCCAAGTAAATGAGTTGCAACCCTTGCGTCCTCTAAACTTAGACCTGGACCAACACACTCATTTTGATCCCCATAGTTCCCTGTCAGCGAAACAAAAACATCCCCCCCTCCTCTAGGCATCTTTACACTTCGACTGACTGTGATTTGTGAAACCTCAGTATAATTTCGGATACGGGTGATCTTTTCTTTTAAATCTTTTACATCACTCATAAGGTGAGTCTCCTTTAATAGGGGTTCACATACCCTTATATGAACCCCCCTAATACTCTAACCCCTTAAATCCACATGATGTGTATCAACCTCATAAGAAACAACCTGAACCCAGTTAAGTTCTGTATCTGATAAGTAAGTCCTTATCACCTTCTCCACCTGTTCAAGATTTTCTTCAGTTAAGACCTTTATCCCATAACCTTCTTCCTCTGTTATCCCCTCATAAGACTCCTTAAACAGATAACCCTCATCACTCCAATAACCGATAGTCTTATAGAGAGTACATCCTGAAAACCTTTTACTTAGATCTTCACATAGAGCCTTTACCTTCTCTTCATTCGTTCCCGATAGGTTGATCTCTATTAATCTCATTTTTCCCTCATATCTCTTAGTTTCTTAGAGATATTATACCTTATTCCTCTCTTTACTTAAGAGGAATTTCTATTTAATCCTCTCTCTTACTAGAGAGGAATTTTTTATACACATAGATCGTATAGATGGAGAATACGATATACTTATAGATGTAGTAGGATAAGATGAAGTAGAAGATGTTATAGAACATATAGGAGTAGAACTCATAGTAGCTGAAGCTATATTCGTAGGAGTAAGATTAAGATTAGTTGTTGTAGAAGTTGTAGGACTTGTATTTGAAGTTTGTGTAGGATTTGTTGAAGTTAGTTTTTTATTATTTTTATTATTTTAACTCTTACGATACTTCGTATCTTACTCTTAGAGTATACTCCTCTAAGAGATTATCTACTCTAAAGAGTATCTAATGTATGTACGGAGTAAGAGACTAAACTGATCTAGTTATTGATTTCCTAGAATAAAACTTAACAAGTATTAAGTCAGTTCTTCTCTCAAGGAGCATACCCATTCTCGGCTAAGAGCTTAGGGTATATATAAGCCACTGCGATGAACATTTAATTTTGTGTCGTTAGGTGCGTACTACAATGTAGGGCTATCCCACCTAATGGTCATTAACCATCTCCTGTCTTGATCTCACTTAAGAGGACTAGAGACAACTCCCCAAAGGGATGACACGATCACTCTTATATGAAAGTTCAGAGATGATGTAAAGGGTAAAACCTATAAAGGTAGAAGAAAGGAGTTTATATGCTGTTTATACATCATGGATCGGGGGTCGAGAGATCCTTATCTGACTTGATGGAGGGTAAAACCCTTATCAGACCCCCCTATCAAGACTTAAAGACAGAATCTGTTAAAGAGTTAGTTGAAATGTACTCTCAAGTCTGGCCTCAAGATAATCCTCTCTTAGTGGCTGGGCCTCTTGATGAGGCTAACCCTCAAACGCTAGACATCTTGCTTAAGAGGATTGAAGAGCCTTTCCCCTCTGCCCCCGAACTGATATTATGGGCTAGGGATTATGGGTCTGTTCCCGAAACTATCAGATCGAGGTGTGGAGAGAAGTTTCACTATCAGCCTCAACCTCAACACCCACTTTATGAGGACGCTAAAACGCTCTCTAAGGCTCTTTTAGATGAAAACCTTGTCCTAGTATCTGATTGTCTTAAAAAGATCGAGAAGGGGCAACACAGAGCTTTTCTTGAAGCGTATGTAGATGTATTGGTTGATGAGGGTCTAATAGAACGCTATGACGATGAGATTAAATCAGTCCTTAAACGACCTCATGTTCGTAAGGTGTGCGTTTACGGTTATTTCTTGGGGGTTAAATAATGAGCTATAATGAAAATGTAATGGTTCTTTACGGTTCTTCAAAACAGTGGGTTGAGATGACAGCGAGAGACATCACGCTTGAGTATCGAGCTAATGGTTATGATGTTCGAGAGGTTGACGCAAAGACAGATGACTTATCTGTCTCCTTTGAATCTGGATTGTTTGATACCGACCCGATTTTTGTGGTGTTGACCAATCCAACAAAAAACAAGAAGTTAGAACAGCACCTCAAATCGAGAGGTGAGAGCGAAGTTTTAGTCGTCCATACGAATGACCGACTCCCTAAAGCTCTTGAGGGTTATTTGAATCGTAAACTCGATGAACCTCAGTATGAGGATCAAAAAAAAGAATGGGCTTCAAAATGGGTGTCCGATTATGCAGGTAAATATGCAAAGAAGATCGACCCTGTTCTCTGTCGTGCTGTAGTTAATCGTGTCGGGATTGATTTAGGGGCTTTGAGATGGGAAGTGATCAAGTATGTTTATGCGATAGGTGATGAAGAACAAATCACACCCGATGTGGTGGTCAACTTGATTTCTGACTTAACAGAAGCGAACTATATTGATTTATCAAATGCGATTATGGAGAGAAACCACAAGGCGTTTATCAAAGTGTGTGAAAAGATTGAGCGTTCTTCCAAGACAGATCAGACAATGGCGGTCTGTAATGGGATCTTATTGTCGAACTGCATTAATCTTCTTGAAGTCGGATTAAGAGTAGATGCGAAGATGTCTTTAGATCATATCGCTCAAGACTTAGGGAAAAATCCTTATGCCATCAAAAATTTTATCGCACCTAAGATTTACAGTTTTGGTGGCACATACAATCTGAGAAGACTTCTAAATGTGCTTTATGAGTGCGAAAACAATGTGGTTTCGGGAGGTCGAAGTTCCTGGTTGAAATTTAAAGTGGGTGTGCTTGGTATTTTGTAGATAATAAATAGACCCCCTTTAAATCCCTCTTCATGTTGGAGAGGGATTCAATGAAAACTCTTCTTGTGAGTTTTTTTAAACCTCGAAAGGCTATGTAGATAATGAGCGGAGTGTATTCTTTAAATGAAGTAACTGAAGAATCATTACGATACTTCAAAGGGGATTCGTTGGCGAGTCAGGTATGGGTTTCAAAGTATGCGTTGAAGAATAAGCATGGGGAGTTCTTAGAGGTAACTCCAGATCAAATGCACCAGAGATTAAGTGCAGAATTTGCGAGGATCGAATCTAAGTTTTCCAATGATGGACAAATGAGTGAGGAAGACATCTATGACTTGTTAAAAGATTTTAAGAAGATCGTACCTCAAGGATCTCCTATGATGGGGATCGGTAACAACCAAATAAATACCTCTCTCTCAAATTGTGTGGTTGTGGAGTCTCCAAGTGATGACATGAGTAGCATCATGAATGCAGGGCGAGATCTCGCTAACCTCTTTAAAAGAAGGTGTGGTGTTGGACTCGATTTGAGTTCATTAAGACCCTCTGGTTCTAAAGTTTCAAATTCAGCGGGTACAACTACTGGTGCTTGGAGCTTTGCCGACTTCTACAGTCATGTCTGTCGCATGGTTGGTCAGAATGGTCGAAGAGGAGCTTTGATGCTCTCTATGGACATCAGACACCCCGACATCGAAAACTTCACCACAATGAAGAATGACCTCACAAAAGTGACAGGTGCTAACATTAGCATCAGGATCAATGATGAGTTCATGAAGGCCGTGGAGTCCGACTCAGATTTCACACTCCAGTATCCTGTGGAGAGTGAATCCCCAACACATACAAAGACGATTTCTGCGAAGGATCTATGGGAAACAATTGTTCGTTCGGCTAAAACTACAGCAGAACCTGGACTCTTGATGTGGGATAACATTTTAAACTACCTACCTGCAAATGCATATCCAGAGTTCAAAACGATATGCACAAATCCTTGTGCCGAAATCCCCTTGTCCGCTTATGACTCTTGTAGGTTGATTTCTATCAACCTGAAACACTTTGTGCTAAATGCGTTTGAAGAGTATCCCGCTTTTAACTTTGAGGACTTCTCAAAAACGGTACAAAGTGCGATGAGACTCTCCGATGATCTTGTAGAGTTAGAATTAGAAAAGCTCTCTAACCTGATTCAAATATCAGACACCGAAGATGAAAAGAGCCTATGGGGAAAGCTACTGACTGCTTGTGAAAATGGTAGACGCACAGGATTAGGAACTCATGGATTAGCTGACGCACTCGCCAGGCTTAATCTTCCCTATGATAGTGATGAGGCTTTAAAAATAACAGATGAGATCTACAAGACTCTTAAATGTGAAGCGTATAAAGAGAGCATAAACCTAGCTCAAGAACGAGGTGCGTTCCCAGCTTTCAATTATGACTTAGAAAAAGACAACCTCTTCATAAAGTCTCTTCCTCAAGAAATCCAAGATGGGATCAAACTGCATGGGCGAAGAAACATCAGCATCTTGACTAACGCTCCAACAGGTAGTGTTTCTCTAATGTCTCAGACAAGTTCTGGATTAGAACCCGTCTTTCGTAATTCTTATGTGCGAAGAAGGAAGATTGAAGAGAAGAACAAAACTGAAAAAAGTTTTGTAGATGATGTCGGTGATGTTTGGGATGAGTACGAAGTGTTCCACCACAACATCTTAGAGTGGAAAACATTAAACCCCGATCAACCATTACCAGATTTCTTCACTGAAAGTCAGAATATCAAATGGGAAAAAAGAGTAGAGATTCAGGCAACCATTCAACAGCATATTGACCATGCTATCTCATCCACAATAAATCTCCCCTCAGACACGACAGAGGAAACGGTCAGTGAAATATACTTGAAATCTTGGAGACTAAAGTTAAAAGGGGTCACTGTTTATGTTGATGGTTCAAGATCTGGTGTCTTGGTGACAAAGAAAGAAAAAGAAACTTTCCCACAAAACCAAGCTCCAAAACGACCTGCTCTACTTGAGTGTGATATTCATTACTCTCAGATTCAAGGTGAGAAATGGATCATTTTAGTCGGGTTGCTTGAAGATAAACCATATGAGATATTTGGGGGGAAAGCGAGTTTGATAGAGATCCCTAAGAAGTACACCACAGGGAAAATCTCTAAGCGTCAGTTCAAAACTCAAAACGGTAAGTATGATCTGCATATTGGAGATGAAGGGCTAGTCATAAAGGATGTAGTCTCAGTCTTCAATAACCCAAATAACTTAGCCTTTGCTCGTATGATCTCATTAGGTTTGAGACATGGAGCAAAAGCTAAGTTCATGGTCGAGCAACTCTTGAAAGATCGAAACAGCGATATGTTCAGCTTCAGTAAGTGCATTGCTCGTATCTTGAAAGGGTATATAGAGAACGGAGAAGTACCCAGTGATAAAAGATGTGATGACTGTGGAAACGACTCGTTGATCTATCAAGACGGGTGTGTTTCATGTACCGATTGTGGTTATGGGAAGTGCAGTTAATCATCTAAACCTATTGTTGATCTTCCTTGAAATTTTCCCCCATAGCATATGACACCCCATAAACTTAGATTGTAATGTCTCGTGGGTGAGATAAGGGGTGACAGAAGAGCCTTTCTTCTTATTGAAGTTAAGAAGATGTAAGATGTAAGATTGAAGCTCACCCTCATATACTTCTTTAATTGTCTCATGGATGAAGACTTTTGGTACTTTTTTATTCTCGACCACAAAGAAAGCTAGTACCTCTTTAATAAGGTCATGGTTTGGGTTTCCAGTTACCACGATCCTGTCAGTGTCTTCCACTGCAAAGAAGAGGAACTTTTCTTCTGTCTTGGTACTCTCAAATCCAATGTCTCTTTTAGTTTCCCACCTGATAATGATGTCTTTTTGCTTCTTTGTCTTTCTTCTCCTACCTTTAATCTTGCCTTTTTTATTCTCTTCATCCCCTGTATGCCCATGTCCTCCACTCTCAAGTCCTTTACGCACCCCCCCTTTAGAGTCTTCAACCTCTTTTTTGTCGTACTCTTTAGTACCCCCCATACCTGTGGGGTCGAAGTTAATATCTCCCTTAGCATGAGACTCTATGACAGCATCCAAATTATTTCTCGATTTAAAGATGCCTTTCCAGCGATCAACGACCTTTGTGATATCAAGTTGCTTGCCTTGATAACCTTCATAGGCATTGTCGATCAAGGATCTCAACTCTTGGGGCATATTATTAATAAAGTGTTCTCTTACTTTACTAAGATCAAGTTTACGACCCGACCCCTTTAAACTCCCATAGTCTCGCCACAAGAGCTGATCTCTACCTTCATTCGGGTAGACTCCCTTAGTTTGATTAGTATTATCTAACTGTGGAGGGTGTACGATTAACTTCACATTTGGGATCACTGATTCACAACTCAAGCCCCAATCCCTAGCAGTATTAATCCCCCTCTGTATATTATAAAGTTCGGTAGTCTTTTCACTCTTGTATTGAACAGCTACAAAACCCTTTTCAATGTCTTTGACTTCAAAGAAACTGAGTAATGGGGAACTTCCTCCAAACTGTTTGCGAGACTCTTTGCCTTGTTTTTCTCTCCAAGTAGAATGCTTTTCGGTGATCAATACTTCCACTTTGAATCCATCTGGACATTCAACGAACGATTGGCTTTTTAGGAATCCTGGTGCTCTGAAAGTCGCTAGTAGACCCATTACCCACAATTGTAATTTACCCTTGCCTCTTAGCACTTTAATCCTTGTGTCTTTGGGGATATATGCGTATCTCTGATTGAGATAATGAGAAACACCCCTAGCAGAATAAAGTTTACCTTCAGCATCAGTCCAAGAGTTGTCCTCAAGACTTTTACCCATAAGAACCACGACAGAACCATGCCCACACCTGGGTTTATGTTTATTCCAGTTCACTCCTTCCCAAGTAAAGTTACCGTAGTCTTCGTGATAAAGTGGGATTACATTCGTGGCTTTACCGTCAATGTAAGAAACAATGTCTGTGGTCTCAGTGAACACCTCTCCATCTTCATCTTCAAACTCATCT
>Ga0257127_1000506_pt1 | contig 33987 bp, 36 predicted proteins | sample SI060_135mmetaG_FD_190152 | JGI IMG/M metagenome (GOLD analysis project Ga0257127, IMG submission 190152) | Marine microbial communities from Saanich Inlet, British Columbia, Canada - SI060_135m | ecosystem: Environmental > Aquatic > Marine > Inlet | place: Canada: British Columbia | collected... | reverse complement strand
CATTAGCATTTGCTTTGTTAATTGGCATGCGGTTGGCATCGGCATTATCTGTAGCAACAGTCATGTCTACCAACATTTTTTGCACAAGATGAAGAACATCCTTGTTTTCTTGAAAAGCAACTCCATCGGCAAACGAATTCCACACAGCATAACGTTCACCTGCATCGGCCTTACTTAATCGTGTAGTAAGAAGTGCTACCAATTCACTTTGAGGTGCTTTGGTTTTCCAATTATCAATCTCAGTTGTCATAATATATTAGAATTAGAAAAATATTTTCACTTATAGAATTTTATTGATCAAAAATTACCTTTATAGGAAAATTCCTGATCAAAATAAATAAATTTTGTTAAAAATACTTCATCAGTACATTTTTTTTGAAATGCATAAGTAAATTTACAAAGAGAATAATCCATCTGAAGCTGGAGCTGTTGTAGTATCAATTCCGCCATGTATTCTGATTCTAGCCAAACCATCCCCAATAATTAATACTTTATCTCGAATATTTTTAACTCTATTGTTAATGGTTGTCATATCATTTTCACTTACTTCTGTATTGGGATCGGCATCAGCATGCTTAAGATAATTTCCAAATTTCCCAATGAATTCATCTAAAGAAACTTCCAAAACTTTTAATTCTTCGAGTTTTCGTTCAAATGTTCTCATTGTATCTTCATTTAATGTTTTTCTTTTTTGAACATTAAGAATGGTAACTAAATTATGAAGCTTTTGTCTTAATGTATTATATATCATTAATCCACCACCATTCATGTTTAATCCGTGTTCAACTATTGCGCCACCAACCATGTCAGTAAACCCGCCTCTCATTGAAGATTTATGCATTGCATCACGTTGTTTTGCAGTTACCCTTATTCTTCTTCGCGATGATTCTTCATTTGCTTTATCCATAAAGGATTGTATGCGTTTTAATCTTGTTATTTTAAAATTATCGTTAACCATTTTGATACTGTAATCGATTATTTGGCGATACATTTTATATTCATTTGCATCTATATGATCTATAGGAATGACGTCTCCTGCATTGCCAGCGTGTCCATGCCCATGTGGAGCACGAGGAACAATATATCCTATTTCTTCGAACATAGGAATATATTTAGATCCATTTGTTCTTAGTTTGTCCATTTTATCTATTTCATCAAACGTAAGTAATTTTGACCTATCTTTATTATATGGCCAATGCAAAGTTCTTAATAGTCCATATGCATTTGCCAATCGGGTTTTAGGATCCATATTTTCAAATAAATTAAAATCAACATCCCTTCCATCTATTGAAATAAATGATTTGATTACCAATTTTAAAAACATTTTACATCCTCTATTAGTATCAGTATTTTTATCACAATTTGCAAATGCATCTGGATTAAATCCGTCTTCAGTATAACTTGTTACAACATTTTTATCTTCATCCATAATATCCACGTTACCATTTGATGAAATAGAAAATTTAAGTTTGTTTGTGACAGGAGTTGTAAACTCATATACCATGTAGGCAACGTCTAGTATCAAATCACTTTCGAATATATATTCTGCTAACAATCGGAGATCTGCGTGTGACATCCGGATATTATTTTTTGCTAAATTTGTATTATTCACTAATGAATACTTTTCATTTAAACCAGGTAAAAGTGTTTTGAGAAGTTTATCAATCATAGGATGTTCAAGATTTAACATATTTAGAAAATAATAGACATGTTTAGATGCCTGTACATGTATGTCTCTGAATAAATCACCGAGTAGTCTAATATCTGCTACTACCTCGACTTGTGTTTTAGTGACTGCTGGTGGTCCTACTGGTGGTTGTACCTGTGGTTGTGGTTGTACTTGTGGTTGTACTTGTGGTTGTACTTGTGGTTGTACTTGTGGTTGAGGAGGAGGTGTAGTTCGTCCAGTATTATTTCCCAGTGGTACCTGTTGTTGTACCTGTGGTTGTGGTTGTACTTGTGGTTGTACTTGTGGTTGTACTTGTGGTTGAGGAGGAGGTGTAGTTCGTCCAGTATTATTTCCCAGTGGTACCTGTTGTTGTGTAGTAGATTGTCCAGTAGCAATCGCTGGTATATGTTGTGGTGGATTAGTATCTGTGCTTGATAATGAAAATACGTTTTTGAGTGTTGACCATCTACTAGGTTTAGATTGTGCAGCAACTTTTGAATCTATATCTTTTGCTTTTTTTAGTACTGAGCCCGGTGTGCCATCGCTTTTGCCTGTTTTATCATCTTTCTTTTTAGTACTTTTTTTATTATCTTTACCCGCTCCCACCAAAATATTATCTACTGGTGGTACAATAACACTTTTACCCCTAGTAGCCACATTAATTCCATGATTCATCATTTGTGTTATCATGTTATTAATGATAACAGTTATATTTTTACCAGATCCATTTATCAATTCATCGGTATTTATGTTAGTATCATTACCAGTAACGCCACCCGCATCTTCAAATTTAGACCCATGCAAATATGTAAGATTATTATGACCATTAAGACCATTAAGACCCTCGTCAAATTGTCGATATACATTCTCAACTTCATTTTTTAGTCTATTGAACTCTCGCACGAATCCATTCGTTGTGTTAAATTCGTTAACTGATTTCAATCGGCTCATTAAGATAAGATAATATTTAAATTATCGTTTTAATAATTTTAATGATTTTTCTCACTTCGGGTAATTGTTCTACTTTAATATTTCCCAACATTACATTTGATACATCACTAGTACCATACACAAGACCGTATAAAAATCCGCAAATTGCACCAGTGGTATCTGAATCACCGACATGCAACATAGAATATGTACATATTTTATCTACAGATCCATCACAATCTGCTAAGCAGTCAAAAGCAATAATTACTGAATCATCTCCGCCTGCACCAGGATAAATACTCTGAGAAAATTTAGCAAATCGATGATAAAATAAAGATCTTTCTGAAGCATACATCATTGCTTTACTTTTTTTATATGCTAAAGAAGATTGATGAAATCTTTCTTCATAATAATTTTTCCACTTTTCCAAAAATGTTAATTTATCTCGTTCATAAAATGCCATTATATCTGGTCTTAAAGTTCGAATCATTGTATCGACATGAGGAGATTCTAATAATGCAATCATTTTAGGAGGCCATAAATGTATTTCGTCTCCTTGTAATGCATATGATGCGAATAATGCTACAACCAACGATCCTAAAAATGCTGTCGCATTAGGATGAGTCATTAATGTACTTTCAATAGAAGACCTTATTAATTTAAGAATATCATCTCCATGCCAAAATATTACACCAAAAATAGCAGATCGCATCGATCCTCCACTACCACCAGCCCTATCATCATATGGTAAATTCATGTAATCTTCACCTTCCAACAATTTAATTAAGTTTTTTGTAGTAGTTATGCCACCATTATGAACTTGTACAAATGTTTTCCTAGCATGTAATGTTTGTTTATCATCAACAAGTTTCATGTATTCCTTTTTAATGGATATCATCAAATCATCTATGTGATTTTTTTTATCTGTTTTCCATTGAATAATACCTTTACAATTTGCCATTAGCATTATTGTGTCATCAGATATTCTCCAATCGGGTTTAGGATGTGTGGAAAATCCACCATCAAATAAAAACTTTAGTACGAGTTGATTTGAGTAATCGGCACCAACTTGAGCATAGTTGGAGAAATTTTCCGAATTAAATATAGTTCCATCATTAAATTCTGTTTTTCCATTACCGAAGCCAATAATGTCTCCTAGCATCGAATGCATGATCGCATGTTCAATATTTTCGCCGTTATGCATAATATATTAAGTTTATATTTAAAAAAATAACCTGTAGATTGTTATCAATATGTCAAGTAAAACATTTAATCCAGCTGATATTCAGGAATTCGCAGAAATCGATTTGTACAAATATCTTGGCCTTAAGAAAGATACATTTACTCCTGCAAAGGCAAAGACTCAGTTTAAAAAATTTATTCTTAAGTATCATCCTGATAGAAATCGAGGAGATCCTAAGGCAGCGGATAAATTTCGATTGATAGAGGCTTCTTATAGAATTCTTTCCGATTCTGCATCTAGGGCTCATTATGATAAGATTTATGGAAATATGCAAATCGAAGATGATGAGGATTATGATGAAATGAAGGATGTGGATAGATCCATTTTTACTATGAAAGTTGCCCCATCAAAGGCAGAACAGGCATGTCTCGAGGCAAAGATGAGACAAAAGAATTTGGATCTTGATCCAACATATTATGATGAAGGAATGTCTGGTAAAATGTCTGACAAGGATGCAAATACACAAATGGCAAACATGATGAGAGATAGAAATGCATGTTTGATTGATGATGCATTAAATGAAAAGTTTAAATCTGATATGAACATTCTTGACAATATTGATGACAAGGATGAAAAACAAAAGAAATTTAACGAAATGTTTGAAACTGGTAGAAAGAAGACAGTAAAATCTACAGCAGTTGTTCCTCACACAGTTGGTCACAATACTGTTAGAAATTGTGCTCTAGCAACTGTTCATCAAACTGAAACTATGTTTAGCAATGTGGATGATATTGATGAAGCATTTTCACTCCAAAATCACGAACTAGATGATGATGAGGAAGATTATGATGAAACTAATTTTGCTGCCTATGAGGAACGTTATTTGGCACAACTTCAAGATGATGGCGAAATGTCAAGATTAGCAATGTCGTCTACTCTAAAGAATGGCAGAGCAGACTTTACCTTTGATGACAATCGTTAAAAAACGTTTGAATGTAATCATTAATTACATATAATAAAATAGAATGACAATTTATCATGTTTATTTACACTAAAAATAGAAATTCTATTGCTAGTGCTATTTTGCATAAATCGTGTAAAATTATAATTCTTTGGCACTTTGAATATCATTATTTTGCATAAATGTTTATATTCTTGGTATATTTCTGACAATTCTTTTCCTGACATAAACAATGACATACTTGTTTCTTCTTTATAATTTACACCTCCCCATGGTGCATCAATATATATAACATCCTGATCCAATTCATTTAATACAATCATTGAATCTCCATTATGTAATGACATTTTATCTTGTAATCCATAAACATTTACGTTATGGGTCAATACTTTGTACTGATCTGGAGACATTTCAATACTATTTACATGTTTAAAATTCAATGCTAACATTATTGAATCAGATCCAACATTTCCTGTAGCATCTGTTACAACAATTTCTTCAGATGTAAAATAACTTTTAATCAATTTAACTAATGCATCACTAGCCATTGTTTTACTAACACTATACACACCAACATTTGTCATTAATAATTTTCGTTTATCAACACCTTTTACAGTTGGAAATGTTCTATCAATTAATTTCATATTGACCGTTACTACATCATTTGAATCCATTATAATAAATTAATATAATTTTTAAAATGATTTTCGTCTTACATGTTTTTTGACATTTAATTGTTGTTTTACTTCATTATATCCAGCATCAATCATTTCCATACGTTCTTCTAATGTAATATCTGCATCAATCATATTATCATCAAAACGTTCATCTACTGAAACATATATTGCATTATGTAAATTCCGAGTTTCAGAATGATTTATTGAAATATTTGCAATACGACTTACAAAACTAACAATATCTCCATATGATATGTCTTTTGATCTAGTGATACTTTTAATTCCTATTCCAAGAGTCATTGGTAATTCATATTCTGGAACAGCAGAATATGGGAAATTGTCTACTACTCCTCCATCAATATACAAATCACCTTCCCATTCAACAGGTTCAAATATTAAGGGTATTGCACATGACATTTGTACCAATTTATATGCCGGTAAATTTGGTTGGTTAATATAATTAAAATATTTTACTTTGCTATCACGTAATGATACAACAGTACATGTTAATTTTTTCTTAGTTTTTTCATACAATTCTTTCAATGTAACATCTTTGAATTCACTTGGATTTGCGGGATTTAGTTTGCATCCTATTAATGTTCTTAACAATTTAATGAATTTAGATACATCATATAGACTGTATCTTTCAAAGAATCTATCTATATTTATTTTTAAAGTAAGTAATTTATCATTACAATGTTCATTGAATACTTTAATAATATGTGGCATAGAATATCCTAACGACATCATCAAACATAATAATGATCCGGCACTAGTACCGTAATATGAATTTATAAACTTTAAATCTTTATGTTCTTCCATATATTTAAGACCGCCTAACATACGAATAACTTTAAAGCCACCTCCAGCAACAACTAAGTTTGTTATCATTTAAAAAAGATCTACATAGTTATATATTGATGAATGACATAAATTTCAAATCATTTATAAAAGCATCAAAGGAAAAGGAGAAAGCAAAAAAGAAAGCATATAAAAATATATTAAAAGATATTAATTCGGAAATTAGTGATGCATTACATCATACTGATTCGATTTCATGTCATATACCCCCATTAATGCTTGATGTATTAGATTACAATCCATTTGAAGCGATGGATTATATAATGAAAAAATTACTTGACAATGATAAATTTAGGAATATTTTAATTGATGTTAAATTATTAGATCCATGTGGAATTTATCTTCAATGGGATATCAAAAAATTAGGATGTTAACAATAAATGTCAAGATATTTTGATTCTTTTACTATATTATATGAATTATTTGGAAAATAGTATTTGTAATTTTACTCCATTGTTCGATATTGATTATGGTGTAAAAAAGAATATCATTACATGTTCAATGTTTAAAATGTTTAATCGAGGTTACAAAGATTTTAATGAATATGTAAAAGGATTATTTACTTTGTATAATTGTGTTCAAAAGAATAGTGAAAAATTTAGAAATAAGTATTGTATAAGATTATTTATCGATGATAGTATTCATCGAGACACACAACTTATGAAAAGTTTAAGAAAAATGCCAAAAATTGAATTGGTGTTATTTCATTGTCCAGAATATTTGGATAAAAATAATAGTGGATATCATGTTGGATTAATAGGTACAATGATTCGTTTTTTCCCAATGTTTGATTTTCCTAACAATGATGCAGAAACGATAATTATTTCCGATATTGATACAATGTCGGATTTAGTAAAAAGAATGACAATTGTTGAGTTGATGCAAAATGCAAATAAAATTAATGGATTGTATATACTCAAAATTGGTAATTTAGGTAAAAATGCAAAATTTTTGTATCCATCATTATATAAAAATAAAATTGGAGTATATTCTTTCGCACCAAGTGTTATTTCATTTAAAAAAATAAATCAATGCGTGATTATTGATTTTATTCAAGACATTAAACAAACAAAAAAATTTTATTCATATTATTATAATTTACAAAAAAGCGAAGATACCGAAAATGCTAGAAGAAGATACGAAAACCTAGAATCATTCGTATATGGTATTGATGAATATTTTCTTAACAAAACTATGATAGAATATGTAATAGATAATGAGATTCCATATGCAACAAATTTAATTTGGAATGTTATGGCATCTATTTACTATTATTTCATATATGATTTTATGTTTACACAAGAATATAAGAATATTTTGGGGAATTTATTTGATCATATATTAGAAAAAAATAAACTTACAATGAAACCAGAATGTAAATTAATAGATAAATTTAATAAAATAGATAGAATCATATATTCCAAAAGCAAATCATGTCAAAAACTTGCATATAATATTAATTTGACATTGTACAATATATTTATGAAAAATTATACAACTGAACAATTACGATTTATTTATCCAAAGGAATTCTATACAATTTTAGTAGATACAAAATTATTTGGATTGTATGATTTTAGTATGATTCATTATGAGTTCAGTGAATATACAGATTTAATAATATCAAAGAAGACATTCAAGGATAGAGATCAGCAACATTTAGATAGATTAAGAACGAAACATGCAACAGAAAAACATTCAATAGAGAAACATACAACTTAGTTAATTCAAAAACACTTTTATAATCAACAATATAAGAATAAATACGAGACCTAATGTTAAAACATCACTATTATTTTTCATTTTTCCCATAATACCCTTACATATACTATTAAGACTATTTTCTTCACCATGCATTGTTAATAACTTCTTTCTACACGATTCACATTTATTAATGTGCGTAAAAATTTTCAAACATGCAGCATCATCAGAATTATCAGTGAATTTTTCCCTTAATCTAAGAAATTTTCTATATTCGTCCCTAGATTCAGTGCTATTCGCACTGGCACTAACACTACTCATAGTGTCTGTCTCCGATTCTGATCTTTTATTAAAATCAGACCCCCATGCATCTTCAACTGAGCAATAATTCATCTTAATATATAATAGATAATTTTTATATGTAAAGATTATAATATGGCGTTTGAACTAGATTGTAAATATTTTCCTTATTGTGTTCTTTTGATAGTAATGATGATATCCTTATATTGTCCAGAAAAATTTGCATTCCTTCATAATCCATTCACGATGCTTGTGATTATTGCTGGAATAGGATATTGTATTATGAATAAAGATCATAGATTAGCTTTAATAATATTAACCGTTTGTACATTTGTTAGCAGTAGATATCAAATAAAATCATGCGAAGCTTTAAAGTCGGTCGCAGAAAAGTTTGAACAATTTGATCCAAGTAGCGAAAGCACTCTTATGTAAATGCAATAATATTATTTACTAAAAATCAATTATCCAAAACGTATAGTTACAAAAACTATACATTTTACGTTTTAATAACTTATAAAAGTTTCTTATAAAATATATAATGAGTCATAAACATCAACGCCGTCATCGTGATCGAGATTCGCACAAAAGTGCTCAAAATATACAAACTGAAACTGATTTAAAATTAGAAATGATTGCTGATGGTACAAAATTAAAACCTATTGAAAAGATGATTGCTATAGATCGCATTGATGAAGGTGAAGAAACACACATGGAAGCAATGTTTAATGAGGATTCATCTGTTTCATTTTCCAGTTCAGATTCCGTTTCAATAAGTACAATGAGCAGTAAAAGAAAGCACTCAAAACATTCCAAACAATCCAAACAATCAAAGAAACAATCTCAAATTGACAAAATGATTGATGATATTAATAGGGGCCGAAAACATGGATCATCAAGTTCTAAATCTAGTTCTAGGTCTAGGTCTAGGTCTAGTTCTAGTTCTAGTTCTAGTACAATTGATTCAAGTGATTCTGATAGTTCGGATGATGGATCAAAATCAAAATCAAGTTCTACTTCCAGTATTACAACTAGGAAAAGTCAATCTTCTAATAGATCAATAAAGGAAGAACCCAAAAAAGATGAACCAATTCCAAAATGGACTACTGAACGCGAAAAGAAAGTATATAAAATGGAATTATATTATGAACTAAAAAGATATGCTAAAACCAGAAAATTGATGAGAGAATATCCACCATCTTCATCAATTGAGGATATGGAGGATGAATTGATGATTCAACACAAATATGACGATAAGGAAGAAGCCGTGGTAATTATTAAAGAGGGGATGAAACGAGTTACCAAATTTGCCGTATCAAATAATACCAAGTATGATCCATTTGGATTTAAATTAGAGAAATGGGATGTTCAAATTGAACACGATGTTGATCGCAAAAAGTATGACGTTGTTATAGGAAGACTGTATGATAAATATTCAAAATATATTACCAATATTGAACCAGAATATCTATTCATTTGGATGTTCTTTGGTTCAGCGTTAGTATTTCATTATACTCAAAAGTATATAGAAGAGAATGGTCTTACAGAATTGGCACAACAGCATCCAGAATTGGTATCAAAGTTACAAGAGACAGTTGCCGGATTTGTTAATAAAAGTGCTGAATCTCAATTGAATCCCAATAAAGGTAAGGAAAGAAAAATGGGACTAAATGCTCAAGAAGTGTACCAACAAATGAAAGCTGATATGGAACATGAAGGAATTAATATACCTCAGGAAATGTCTGATGATATGGAAGTAAGTATAATGGATTCTGATGGAGCATCACAAGATCAAGTAGAAAATACTATTAACGAAATGCTTCAATCCAACACACAATTTGTTGCGCCTCCATCCATAGCACCAATGCAGGGTAGAGGTATTGATCATCCAGGACTTCCTCCTAGATCACAAGTTAGTCGCAAACCAAAAAGTGTTTCTAGATTGTTACAAAATACTAATAATGCACATGTAATGTCTTTATCTGAAACGCCTATGGTACGAGTCGAGACTGTAAATTCTGTTACCGAAGATACACCTACTGGTAAATCACAGGTTAAATCACGTTTGCGCGTTGGGCGCCGCCGTAACTAAATTATTCACATTTTAAGTAGTGTATTTTATTTATTTAAATTCAATTAAAGATATAACCATAATTGAAGTAATTGTATGCCTAAAATAACAAATAAAAGAGGAAAATCTAAGGTTGTTGAAGACGAATACGAATATGAATATGAATATGAAGAACCGGAACCAACTGTTGTTCCAAAAAAGAAAAAGGGAAGGAAGCCCAGTGGTAAATTATATTCTAGCGTGGAAAGCATGCAGGAAAATGTACCAGAAAATACATTGTCGACAAATTGTGTTTTGACTTGTTTACCATTATCTGATAAAGATATATATAAAATTACAGGAAAAAAGCAAAAAGAACCACCAAAAGTACAAATTATTAAGAGTAATATTAATATGTTTGAATTTCAAGATGATGATAATGCAGAACTTGAATCGTTATTGACTAAAACAACAAAAGAACTTGCTCAATTAAAAGTAGAACATGATGAACTTGTGGAAAAATTCAGTCGATTCAAATACTTGGAGTCTATTGTATCAGATAATGGTGTAATAGATAGAGAATATCATTATCCAAAAATATTAACCGTTGATACAGGTAGTGGTAAATGGAAATCAAAGACTGATATTTGGTGTAGATGGTGTAGTCATGGTTTTGATACTGTACCAATTGGCTTACCCGAATTATATGATCAAAAGGAACAAAAATTTTCGGTTAGGTCATGTTTTTGTTCATTTAATTGTGCGCATGCATATAATATATCATTAGCCGATCATAAAGTATGGGAACGATATGCTCTTTTAGCAAGAATTAAAAATATAATTTTTGAAGGAACTACAAATGAAAATAAACGTATTGTTGCTGCACCTCCTCAGGAAATGCTTAATGTTTATGGAGGACCTAAAACAATAGAAGAGTTTAGAAGTAATCGAATATTTGTACCCAAAAAGTATATTAAACTATTACCACCAATAATACCATATTTTACAGTAATAGAAGAAATTCCTGTGTATTTTAGAACAAGTCAAAATACAAGTATCTATGATAAACTAAGATCTAGAACAGTAAAGCCATCATCATTAAAGGTAAATGCAACTCCTAAGAAAAAATTAGGAGGTGTAGATAAAACTATACAAGACGCATTTCAATAGGAAATGCGATTTTGTTAAAGAATATACATTTCAATAGGAAATGTGATTTTGTTTAAGGAAAGTTTATTTATATTATACACCAATCATAAATTGATCTGTGTATACGAGCATTTAATATTGCAAATTGTCGTTGTAAATTTACATAATTTGGAACAATCATTCCTTTATTTTTTTTACTTTTATTTTCACGTTGTATACAATATACAGCATGCAAATATGCATCACACATATCATCCTGTTTTTTAAATTTATCAAGATGTTCTAAACTTTCTAATGAATGATGTAGCATTAATTTACATTCGACTTCGCCCATTTGTTTGGTCATTGCATATCGATTCGTAGATTGATTGACAAGTTCTTTGATTTTTTGTTCATTTTCACTTACTTTTAGTTTATTTGTTGATGCAGAATATTTGGTTGATTGAATATGTGAATGATTGAATCTTTTATCAATAAGACCTCTAATAAAAAACCATGCAGCCAATGTATCAGAAATTAGTTTTACTTTACACGAAACAAACATTGGCTGTGCTTCAATTCTCACTTGATCAACTGACATAAATAAATCTTTATGCGAATCTAATGCTCGAACAAGACGTTCTTTCAAATCATCATTACTATATTTTTCGGTAATAATGAGTTTATAATCTTGCAATGATCTTTCTTTAGCAAGTTGTTTTGTTACAATTTTATCATGTTTATCGCATAAATATGTACCATTCATTTTACAACATGCTGTACCTTTACATGATTTTATTTGTGTACATTTTTCTTTAGTTTCCAGTAAATATTTATTAACAGGATGTTTTTCGCATAATTTCTTATGTTCTTTTCTTGCATGTTTACCGCAAAAATATGCACGTTCGCCATTAACATTAGTGAATTTTTTAACATCTGCGTCACAACCCTCAACTGCACAACATATATCTTCCTTAATTATATCAATAATATTCCAATGTATATTGACGGGTTTGGGAATAACATAATCTGTTCCATGTTTTTCAACAATACAAAATGCTAAATTTTTGATGCCGATATCAAATCCGAGTACTCTCATTAATAAAATTACTAATAATAGTTTAAATAAATTAATTTGAATTATGATATTTTTTATCAAATATATAAAATCGTAATAATTTTATTAAATCGAATCATCATATTTGGTAAAATGTTTTCTACATACTGGTTTGTATATTTCTTTCGAACCCACTTCTAAAGCAGTATGACTTCCGTTCACTTTTATTGTAAATGGAGCATTAGTAATTGTATCACAATATTCGCATGTTGCAAATAATTGTATAATACTATCTGACATAGCCATTATATTAGCCATGCTTCCGATGCATTTTTGTTGATAACTTCCAGACAATCCAGAAATGACAACTTTTTTCTTATCGATCATCATTTGATCTATAACATTCAAAATAGAATTATCAAAGAAATGTGCTTCTTCGATTATGATTACATGTGCTTCATTATAGTCAGGATTTGCAAGAACTTCTTGAATATCATCTATCAAAATACATGATTCTGTATCATTATCATGACTATGAAATACTGCACCATCCCCATATCTAGTATCACATGTCGGTTTAAATCCTAAGGCCTTGATTCCTCTTTTACGACAATCTCTAAGGATACGAATATCTGCTGTAGTCTTACCCGCAAACATAGGACCAATAATAGATGCACAGTAACCAGATTCGAGTTCAGCTTCAAGAAATTCCATTGACATTAATATATATTATAATAATACATCTAAATGTCAATTTTTATAATAAATTAATTAACTATAGATCCAATAAATACAAAATTACATCACACAACATTGCATTTAATTGTTCAATACTAATATTTTCTCTTTTACTAGAACCTTCAATTGGTTCTGATGCATAAATATCACACGTATCTTTTAAAAATGGTGATTGTTTTATTGCAGTAATTGTTTTATCTTCTCCTGCATAAGCCGTATGAATAACATCTGTATCAGCGCTATAAATATAATCCACATTGTACCATGATTTGTCAATTATTCTTAAACGAAGATCGTCCTCTTTTTCTATAATTGATGACGTTTTGTTATGTTTGGTTAAATCTTGTTGAAATTTAGCCATAAATCCACCCTTTTCTTCACACTGCTCATATCGAGTTTCAAATAATACTCCTCGTATAACTTTACTCGTAAAATTCCATCCATGTGAGTGAGGATTTTGACCATACTCGGTATTTTTATTCCAATAATGTAATCTAATTGTTGTTCCATCTTTTTGTGTTCCAAGATTGATTTTATAAAAATTATTCACATGTAAGTAACTTTTAGAACATATTGTTGTTTTCCAATCATCATCATTCATAATTGTTTGTAAAATTGTCAGTAATTCACTATTATCAAAGATATCACATTGATCTAATACGTCCATTAATAATATAATAAATATGTATTAATGCCATTACATATCAATATTTAATGGAAAAATTGATTTGATTTAATACTGGCATCATATATGTATATTTTAATGACCGACTCCAATTCTGAGCATAACATAGAATATGACATAGAGTACGACAAAGATGGAAATATATTAACCTGGTATCCAGTTACATTATATAAAGTAATACATAACGGACAGTATATGCTTGAAGATCTGTCAAATTTACCGAATGGTACATCAATATTTACATTACCTATTACTGCGTCATTTGATTGTGTAGTTAATGTTGAGGATATTTACAATTATTATCCATTACATGAACAGGATATTGTTACGATAAAATCATCAAGTGGTATTAGAACATTAAATGCAAAAGAATATGCAAAACAAGGAGAAGAATTGGATAATTTTATGAATCAAATTACAATTATAATGATGATATTTGTAGATGAAGCCAGAGTGGAAACGAAAGCGGTAAATATTAAAATATTTAATAATGGTTCAATACAAGTATCAGGATTGAAATCGATATTTCAATGCGATTTTACTATTAATAAATTGACAAATTTATTGAAAGGTGAGTACATCATATATGTTGAGAAAGATAGTATAAAATCATGTAATTTTTGGGTGCATGGTTGTATCAAAAAAGTAATAAAGTTCATTGAGGATGTCAATGATGAAGTTTGGATAATTGAACCAACGATATCCACGATTAATCTTACTTATAAATATCGGACTAAAATTAATCAGTCTCAGTTTTATTATAAGATTAAAGAATTGAAACTGCATAAAATCATTACGGAAAATGTAGTAGTTCTTTTGCAAACTGATATTAATTCCCCGGTTTCATTATGGTTAAATAGTACGGTTAACTCTCAAAGATATTTGACAATTGCCATTTTTGAATCTGGATCAATTTCTATTATGGCATGTAAATGTAGAGAGGATATTTTATATGCTTACAATTTTATCATTAATATACTGAATGAATATGAAGAATTAGTATCAAAGAAAAATATTGTTCCTATTATAAAGAATGATGAACAGATTAGTCAGTATGTTGATATGGAAGCGTTAGATAAGGTAAAGCACCTGTATTAATTTATTTATAAAAATTGAAATTTTATTTGATAATGAATTCCATTATACTCTTTTTATTACTATAAAGCTATTAAGTATTGTTATCTTCGGTTTTACTCTTATCATGTCCTCTTCTACCACATCTTTATCGGATTTAGAATCTGGTTACCTTGATCTTCCTGCAATTCATCCAACACACACAACTCCGTGTACCGAAGACGATTTTTTGGCTGTTAGTTGCTGTGAAATTCCTGGAAAGTGCCCCATTGGTTGCAGAGGTCTTGGCATTGTCATGATTAAAGGTTTCAATTACAACGAGTTGCTTAAAAAGAAATTATTGTCAACTGTGACAGATGGTTTCATCAAGCCTGGTCCTTTGACCTCTCGTGAGCATGCGAACAACTTTAAACAGTTATTTAGCCTTTGGTCATCCGAGAACAAATCGAAGTGTAAAGATGACTCTTGCCCTCATAAACATGATGGTTCGGAATGTCAGCATTGTGGATCTCTTTGTGAGAATGGCTCTTGTCCCCATGCCTGTCAACTGTAAAAAGCTGTCCACTATTGGCCATCTAAGAATAAATAAGTTCTGTATTTGCCAATATTTTTTTATTTATAATGCATCTGATGTATTATTTTGACTCATTATTGTTTTATAAAAATTGAAATTATAATCACTTATCATGTTTTAATAATAGATTAATGACCACAATTGATCTTATTCCAAATTTGTTTATCAAAACTGATGTTAATTTTGAACTAATCGGTAACATTTTGTCAATTGAAAAAGAGATCGACATAATAAAGTTGATAAATTCAATAGATGGCATGTATGTCAAACACAAAACATTACATGAACAAATGTATGCATTTTTTGTTCCTATGACATTAAATCATGAAACAATTAATGTTGAAATGACAAAGTTCATAGAACAGAGTTTAAAATATATTATTGCATCTGGATTTGATTATCCAATGATACTTTTCATAGATTTCATAGATTATTTTGCTAAATCGCATACTGTCGATGCATGCAATGAATTGATTAATGTTTGTTATGATCTTGCAATAATGGAACAACAATATTCTATTGCAATGATAATAATTCGTAATTGTAGATTGTCAAAAAAGTATGCACCAATTGATATACATAAACAAGAAATCTTATTTGAAAGATCAGAATATACCACAAATGATGTATATTATCCAGAATATGATTTTAAATGCGAAAAACATATTAGGAACATGAGGAAAAATATTAATACTAATTTTGAATCAATGATATTGTTGTATGAAGAATATCTTGCAATCAAAGATGATATGATCTCATTGGAGATTATTGTAGAATTTATATATGAATTGCATTGTAAATGCAATTTATATGATAATACATCAAATACTGATGTGTTTTTCAGAATATTATCGTTGTGGCAAAATGAATGTTATAAACGATCACTACGTTCTGGATTTTATTCAAGCAATTTCATCAAAGACATCTTTCTTGATTATTATCGGTTAAATTATAATTTACAAGATGCTAGTCCTGATTACTTCAATGTATTACCAGAAGATTATTATCAAACAATTAAAGAACAATTTGAATTATATAAACCCGATGATTATGTTGGACCTGAATTGTAAGTTTACAAAAAAATTGAAATTTTATTTATTAATGCAACGCATTATATCTTTTCTATCACTATTTTATTGTTTACAGTATTATAACGTTTTCTTACTATGTCTACTACTCCTTCCACACTTCCTTCCCCTAATGGCGTCTGCTTAGGTTGTAATGCACCAGAATTCAATGGCATTTGTGCCTCTGGATTCTGGTGCATTACTACTCCTTCCACACTTCCTTCCCCTAATGGCGTCTGCTTAGGTTGTAATGCACCAGAATTCAATGGCATTTGTGCCTCTGGATTCGCCAAAGATGCATTAAAGCCTGGTGATGTCATTTATGTTGAAGAAGTCAACAATGGACCTCACAGTCTTGACAACATCCCTGCTGGATACGGCATTATTTTCCGCACACCAGAAAGCGACATCAGCAACAGATACATGTATTTCTTTGGTCCATATGGTGGTGACAACTGGTCTTCCACAAGATGCACGCTCAAGGAAGTAACAGACAAAACCGCTCAAGAAGTTGCCAATACGTTTCAAGACTGGTTCTGGGGATCTGGCGACAACGACTTTGATCGGATGATGACTGAATTTCGCCTGGAACATGGTTTGCTAAAAATGTGAAGCCCAAATTTTTTTTATTATGTTACACATGATGTATCATTTTAATTTAATTTAATTTCTTTATTAAAAATTGAAATTATAAATCACAAATTATTCCATTGTGTAAATCTGTTACTAATTCTTTTTACTTAAGTATATTATTTTCAATGTCTCAGTGCAAAGTGTGTTATTCTGTTGTGACAAATGGTGTTTGTGAATTTGGTCATGATGGTTCGGTTTGTATTCATTGTAACACTCCAAATGTTCATGGCGTTTGTCAATTCTCTAATGATGGATCCAGATGCAAACATTGTGGAGTGTACAATGTTCATAAGCGTTGCCCACATGGACACACAGATAGTCATTGTTCGCAATGTCAATCCGTGTTAGTTCATGATGCATGTTTGTATGCATTTGATGGAACCCGTTGTCATTTTTGCAAAGCTTTAATGGATCATGGTAAATGTCCCTTAGGGCATGATGGTTCATTTTGTAAGATTTGTAACACACCAAATACGTATGGATATTGTCCAGGTGGTCACGATGGATCCAAATGTTTTAATTGTAAGACATTTAAAAAGTTCCGCAAATGTCCTTGTTGCTAAATGCCACAATTTTTTTATTTTATTCATGATATAATTGTGAAAAAATTGAACATTGTATTGTCTGTTGTAATAATTCAATATATTAATGTCTGTGCTAACAATTTTCATTACCAATAATGGATTCAAACAACAAATCGAAAGAATGCATAATGAATCTGATTTTAAAAAAGCATGTACTATTTTTAGAATGTTTGACGATTCTGTTATAAATGACAAATTAGATGAAATAGTTTCATTCGATCCCGATTTCAAGTTTCGTTTTTACCACAATAAATCTGTGGAATGTAACTTTGATACATTTGCAATGGCATGTTATTCTAACAATTTACCATTAATTAAACGTATGATAAACCAAAATCTTTTCAAGTTGAATAACAAATATCAATTTGGTATGTCCAATTTTACAACTCCATTAGCACTACTGCATACTAATAATTCAGAAGTATACAATACAGTAAAACAACATGGTGATTTTTCAAAAGTTGATAATTTTGGAAAACCATTAATTAAATCATCGGCCCTAAAAATTGATGTTGATGAATTTGAAAAAATTATGTATAAAATTTATTGTGAGGCATATGATAAACATATTGGCACAATTAGTTTAGTAATATATAATGGCACACTTGTATGTAATAATATATTTGATAGCATGAAGGTTACATTGTATTCACGACATGATTCAGAAAATAAATTGTACAATTATTATTGTGAGAATGAATTGGCATTTGTTGTTTCAGTTGTAGACCAAATATTTCCTAAAGATAGTTTTAAGCATTGGAATATTATGTCATGTATTGGTGATGCAACATCTAATATTTTAAAATTATTTATGTGGTATCAATTGGACGATGCAATATTACATCCGTCTCCGAATTATGTTACAGAATTTTCTGAATTGCAGAATTTAGCACGTATTTTGAAAAATATTAAAACATATAATAGACAATCTATTGAAAAATTACATTATGAAGCATCACAACAATTCCATTCAGATTTATCAATTTCTATTGGAAGATATAAAAATATTGAGAATAAATCTGAATATATCAAAAGTAAATTATTATTGTTAGCTATTAAAACAATTCGTATTATTACATCATCTTATATTTCCGATGATTATGATTTTGCAATGGAATTTGTAAATACGTATGAAAAAAATAAAGCATTATTGATTCAATACATTATTAATTTGGAAAAAGATGGTGGAGAATATGTTGCTAATGAGAATCAAATTTTAGCAGATGAAACTATTGAAAAATTGTCAGAATATAACACATGTGGTGATTTGGATTTACTTGAACAAGTATTAGGAGAATATTCTGTACATCTTACACCAGATCAAATTGCACTTTTAAAGATCAATCCATTTTTGGTGTAATCAATTCATTTGATTAATTCATTTGATTAATTTATTTCAGTAATTTAAATTGCACTGCTATAATAGTCTGGTTCTGCATCGTCTTCGGCATATTCCCCTTCGGAATATTCATCTTCAGAGAATTCAAACTCGTCTCCTTCGTAATTTGGTTCCCTATACATTTCGTTATACTGCTGAGAATTAACATTGTGTCCGCGTTCATTGATATCGGATAAATTAACATTATCGTCATAACAATCATAACAGGCTTGTTCAGAATTGCGTATGGGATTTTGTCCATATCCGGGTTTTCCTTTATAATATGATGCATGAATATGAGAATTAGGATCTCTCATATCATACATTCCAATACGATCGCCATACATTGGTTCAACTTTAGCTTCCATATTGTAATGAGGATTATAATGTCCATGAACATTTAAATTACCTGTGCGATCATACGATTGCATATCGTCACCAGGCATTCGTACTTCTCCAATATTTCTTGCATCAGGTAATTGTATTTGTCCAGATCCCATTGGAGCTCTCATTTCCATTGTACCCTCTTTAACATCATTGTAATATGCATTATAGTATTGTGCTTGATCTGTCATTGCATATGGATCACTAGCACCACCCATTCTAGAATGCATTGTTGTTTGTTTAACAGTTGTAGGTGCATGATACTTATTAGTTAATGCAGGATTATGTTGATTCAATCCGCTACTTTGAACACCATATGAATAATTCTCAACATTACATATATTTCTTTTTGTTAATGGAGCATACATATTGTTTCTCTGATAGCCAGTATTTTCATGTCTGGATGCAGGTCCATCATATTGATATTGAGTTGTGTCTTGTCTATGCGTTCTACGCACCTTATCTTGCATTCCAGTGTGTCCATGCTTTTCTTGTGGAGCCATAAATGAAGATCTTTCTAGACCGACTGTAGATTGTTTAATAGTTCTACGCACCTTGTCTTGCATTTCGGTACGACCATGTTTCTCAGAAGGAGCCATAAATGAAGATCTTTCTATACCAACAGTAGATTGTTTAATGGTTTTACGCACGTCATCTTGCATCCCAATACGACCCTGTTTCTCTTGTGGAGCCATGAATGTAGATCGTTCTAAGCCGACGGTGGTTTCTTTCATTGTTCTACGTAATTTATCTTGCATTCCAGTATGACCTCTCTTATCTTGTGGAGCCATGAACGTAGATCGTTCAATACCAGACGTAGTTTCTTTCATTGTTCTCCTAGGACCGTCGGTGTAATGTGTATTTCCTCTAGATCCAGTAACATATGCATGTTGTTCATTTGCTAAGAATTGCTTACCCTTAATTTTATCATGACGATTATAAGCATGACCACCCTTATTTTGAGAAATATTTGCATGATTTTCATTTGCTAAGAATTGCTTGCCCTTGACTTTCATGTCTTTACTTACAGCTATTCCTCTATTTTTACCATTGACATTACCGGACTGTTCATGAGTAGTATATGTTCTCTGATTATCAAATATTTCAATACTCTTTGGATCGATTGATGCACGTTTATCTCTAGCAGACGCAATGCCAATATGACCACCATAAGTTGTTTTTGATTTTTGAAGTATTTTACCTTCTGTTTTAGGATTATATGGCTTTGGTAAACATGAGGCTACACCAACAACATGCCCGACCCTAGCTTTATCTGCACTACGAATTCTAATCTTATCATTTTGTTTTGGTTTTGTAATACCTCCATTAGCAAACACGGGTCTATTTTCTTCTACCAATGTATTTCTGCGTACTTCCGTAGCACCTATTAAAGCACGTCTTTCTCCTTTTTTACCACCAATAATTGGCATGGTGAGCGATTGTTGTTCTTTACCATGTCCTCTCATTTGATCAATAGAGAAAGGCATAATTCGTGTCAAATCTGGACCCGCACGAATTGTATCTTGGTCTTCTCCTAAATCCAATCTTGGTGCAACTTGACGCGGTTTAGTTAAACTTACACCATTTCTTTTATCACCAATCAATTCTCTGTATCTCATTTCTTCTTCGGCAATTAATTTTGCTCCATCATCATGAAATACATCAACTGATGATTGAAACAATGGTACCATTTCTGTTTTCTTGGGTTTAAGACTATTTTCACCAGTAAACATTTCTAAAACACGAGTATCCGTGTAATCTGGATCAGCAAAGTCTCTCATCCTAGCATCACCCATATTCGTTGGCCTAAATTCTTCAGCATTCTTATCAATAATACCAAGAGTCATATCATCTCCATCCGCATCAAATGTCGCCCATTTTGCATTCAAACAATTTAAATCACTCATTCCTTCATTAACATCATTTGCTGCACGAATAACACTTTTCTTATGACCAGGAAGATCAAATTGACGTTCATATGAATCTTGTTGATTTACATTTACATTCGACCACATGCCCATGTCATTTTCAACTTCATCATCTTGAGGCACATAATACGAAGGAATGTTGTATTTTGTAGAATCCATATTGCGACCAATCATTTTTGAATATTCCTTTTCAGTTTTAGCAACTTCATTAGAATGGTATGGTGAGCTTTTTTTAGATCTCCTTAAACATGTCTGTTTTCTTGTAGAAGTTGGGAATAATCCGGACAATATCTCCATTAAACTAACTTTGTAAAATAAATTAATATTTATAAACAATTGTGTACAAATATTAATTCCAGTTAAGTATAATGAACAACTTGAAAGAATTAAAGTTCATCCACATAACAAAAAATGGTGGTACATCAATTGAAAAAACTGCCCAAAAACATAATATTTTATGGGGTAAATATGATACAGAATATAAATATCATACATATCCAAATAAAAATAAATTTAAATCATGGCATGATGTGTTATGCGATAAAGATTATATAAATAAATATGATTGGTTTATGGTTGTTCGTAATCCGTATACGCGAATATTATCAGAATATAATTGTGATTGGGGTGGCATAGGTCAATTAAAAACTAAACAAACAAAAGAAGAAATGAACAGATTTTTAATAAAAACTATTCATGATTATCAAAAAATATATCAAAATAAACCAAGCAGGATGAAATTTGCACCAGGACATTATCGCGTTCAGTCAGATTATTTACTTACAGGAACCAAATTGTATATATTAAAATTTGAATCTTTGTCTACTCATTTTAATAAATTAATGGAAATATATGGATTATCGGATCTAACTTTAGAACATCATAACAGTTCTTCGAGCAAGAAAAATCCAAATGATTTTACAATTGAGGATTTCTCAGATGAACTTATAACATTAATTAATAAAGTTTATTACGATGATTTTACTAACTTTGGGTATGAAATGAAATAAAAATTGATTTTTTATTTGTTTGTAGTTGTATGATTAATATTATAATGAAATTTACCAATGAAACTTTGAGATCTGCAGTCAAACTATATTTGTCAAATGAATATGATGCAAATGTTATGTTTGGAAATATTAATAATTGGAATGTTAGTAATGTAACTGATATGAGCAAAATGTTTAGTGGAGCACATGAATTTAACCAAGATATTTCTAAATGGGATGTCAGCAATGTTACTAATATGAGCAAAATGTTTAGTGGATCACATGAATTCAATCAAGATATTTCTCAATGGGATGTTACCAATGTTACCAATATGAGCGATATGTTTAAAGATTTACATGAATTTGATCAAGATATTTAAAATGTTTGTCAAATATTATTAATTTATCAAAAATAAAATAAGTATTAATGAAATTAATGATTGCATTTGTAATCATCAATTTTAGCCAGATATTCATTAGGATCCATGTCTCTAGCATCCAATCTAGTGTCCATACCAAATCTCATGTCACCAACTTGTTGGGTTCCCTCGAAACCATAAAAGATTTCCGCTCTAGGATCAGTAACTGGAAAATCAAATCGATTGATAGTCATGGATCTGACATCTTGAGCGGGACGTTCCATTCTGGAGTATGATGGAGCTAGTCGTTGTTCTGCCTTACCAAACTTTTGTTTAACATCATCATTATAGATCTTGCCAGCTATTCTATTCTTTTCTTTGATAGTTTTGTCACCACATCTATCATTGTTGTTTTCATTGTCATCAATATTTCTTAAATGAGATTCAAGATCAACCATTGCACCAATATGAATTTTACGATGAGGATTGAAAATAGAGTCTCTACTTTGCATGATTCCATTAGGTCTTAAACGAGCCTTGTGTAGTTTAGGATCTTTGCTGAGATTATAGTTGCCATTTCCCTTTGAAATTCTATCCTGTTCTTCCATATCACAATGGTCGTATAGTTTTCTAGTATATGCTCCTGACATTATATTAATAAAAGATAATAAAAGAAAAAACAACAGGTTTAATATTTCTCACCAAAACCTACACTATATTCAACATTCATATTAGTTTCAAATAGATCTCTTTCATGAATTGTGGGATTAAATGCCTTAACATTATTACATTCACCAGCCTTTCTACCGGGACCATTTCCAAGAGTACAAGGATAAAAATGTCCAGCAGAACACTTGGTCAATGTCCTACCATCAGTTCCTCTCAAAGAATCTTCTAATGCAACACGTTTACCTACATCACCATAACCTGTACCAATCGTGGCATTCTTTTGTTCAAATTTCTTTCCAGTTTTCATACTTTTTTCATATACAACAGTTTTGCTGCTATTGAATTTTGGATGCACAGTGGCACCGGCATATAAAGCATAATTGCCATCAGCAACAGATCTTGCATGTTGTGCTTCGATAGCACATTTGTCATAACCTAATCTATCGTAATAACCTGACATGATTAATTTAACGGGAGATTAAAAAATAATATGGTAAATCTTAATTTAATGGCAGAATAGAAATAATATGGTAAATCTAAATTTAATAATTGTTAAGGGTTTTTTTATTCGTTAGACGGGTATTTTCAGGCTCTGGGAATGTTCCCCATGTACCATCTTGATAATTTCTAAACGTAAAATGTGTTCTGTCCATTTCTGAATCAGATATAGATTTATTTTTACTTCTAGTACTAATGCCAAATTTATTTTGAGCAAATCTATCCATATCAGGTCCATAACCTCCATGACCAAGATTTGGTGCAGGTTCGTATGGTGCATGAATATATTTTTGTTTATTGCAACATTTATTGGTATCAGATGTTCCTCTACTGACACTGTCTCCAAAAAATCTATTACTAAATTCATCATCGAATTCATCATCGTCATCTATTTTTGGAGCCACTTTTCTAGTAAATTCAGATTCTTTGAGTTTTCTAAGATCTTGTTGACTTGCATCTTTTCGATAGCTTTTTGTTCCATCGGCGTGATACATAACACCAGATTGCTTATAGTCACATACATGTCTTGTCAAAGGTACCCTTGAATCATCATCCGTAAGATATTTAATTTTTGATCTAGGATTATGTTGATCTGCTTGAGTGTTTTGAGCCATAAGATTAGATGATTTTCTTGAAGTATTGTTCATTAAACTAACATATATTAAAAAATACAGTTATAATTTACAATTAAAAAGTAAATCGAACATCTCGATAACTTTCGCAATTTACTCCATCTCGTTTACAAAATTTATGATTATCCTCATCTCCGTAAAACAAATATTCACTAAATTCTTGTTTTTGACCTAATATACTTGTATCAGGTAATGTATAAAATGCACCCATTTGTTCTCTAGCGACATAGTCGTCCTGGTTTCGTAAAAAACCATAAAATAAATTGTCTTCTACAACTTTTATAGGTTCTTTACACGCTTTCATTTCCGGATCTTTAGAAAATGGAAGCAAATTTGCCATTGGATTTGCCACACTGGATTTTCGACACAATATTTCTTCTGCAATTTTGTCATACTCAACATGCGATTTGTATAATGTAAATATAAGTGATATTATGCAAATAAACACAATGATTAAAAAAACATTATCATTAGTCATACCTAAAATAATGTTAGAAATTAAATATATTGTTCTTTTTACTTTCGAACCTTTTTATTCTTCTTGCTACTTTTTTTTGGTGCATCTGAAAAAATCTTTTCATCTTGTTCAACACCTTCGTTAGACATTAACTTATCATAGTATGCTTCAAGTTCTAAAGTTTGTTCATTGGTCAATTCGACGGTTACAGGTTCCTCTTCTTGTCCAGACATATAAGTTTTTGCTAAATCAAAAATAGATGTCAAATCTGTAAAATTACCATCGCATATACCATCAATAATTGTATCAATATCTACCGGTACTTGACGAAGCATTTGTCTTGGCACATATTTCTTAACCAGGGTTTTAATAGTTGGTGCAGTAATCTCCTCCTTTTCCATTGCGACAACATATTTTTGCATTTCTTCATTATTCGCCACTTTCCATAAACATGCAATAAGTTCTTCAATCTTCAAACTTCCTTTCTTAACAAGATCCATATATTTATTGGCAGTAGCAATAATACGCTTATCAATATTTGGTACAGTTTCATCCTTTTTTTCATAAACATACAAAAGATCTTGATAAATCTTATTAACTAGAATGATATTAACTTCACATGTATGATCGATTTCTGGGATAACAGATCCTAAAACTGATGCCATATTTTGTACATCAAATGTCTTATTTTCTCCACTGTTATAATTATCCAATAATGTGGATACAATCGATGCAACTTCTTTATTTTCACCTAATGCAGCTTTCATTGCTCCATTAATATCAAAACCACCGGCACCCTTTGTCATTTTTTTCATCATTTTCTTCATTTCTGGATCATCAATTCCGGCCATAAGTGAACTCATATCCGGCATTTCCATTTTCTCCATTTTTTGTTCCAATAGTTCTACTCGTCGTGCATCCTGAGCCTCTTTCTTAGCAATAAGATCAACCTTAGCTTGAGCCTCGTCAATTAATTTTTGATCATATTTACTAATCTCTGATGCGATAGTATTTATTACTATTTGATCAACGTCTGGCATGCAACTTTCTAGTAAAATGTACATGTGATGCAATGTATCCCAATATAAATCAACTGTTGTAGTGCACATTTGATCAATAATATCATGCTCTGGTAGTTTCTGATCAGTAATTTTATGCAATTTATTAGCTTTTTTCTGAATAAAATATTTAATCTTACCTTTTGAATTGAGTCTGATCTCTTCATGTGAATTCATAAAACGATCATAAAATTCCTTTTCAGAAATAGCAGGTCTGGAAATAATTTCAAGATGTCTATATTTCTCCACTTCTGGAGAAAATTTTGCATAAAAAGCTTGAACAAGACTCAATGCATCATTCTTAATGTCCTCGGGAATTTCACTCATTATACTATATTATTTATTTTATTTTAAGTAACTAAACGATTAAAACAAAGTAAAATAAATTAAAATTTTTTGTTCTGGTTCATAATTTTTTCAAGATCACTACTTCTTGATGATACCAATTCATTTAATTTACGTTGTTGCGCTTCTGTAGATAACTTATTATCAACAAATCTTCGCTTAAGATCACTTGTAATTCTCAATTTATCCCAATCTTCCATATATGCTAATGATGTGTTCATCTTTTTATCATCTGCATCTTCCATTGCAGCAGCATTTGTATCATATGCTTTACCAATATGTGGAGTTGCTACAAATATTGGATTAACACTTTTATCAACATCAATCGTATGGATATTTAAATATTTTCTTGACTGTATCCAATTAAATACTTCTTTTCCTATTAATGGTAATGTGACACCCTTAACAATCAATATAGGAACTCTATTAAATGATTCGGGGAGTTTATTTGCAACATTAGGATCATCAACATTGTGATACATAAAATCTTTCATTAAATCTTCATCTTTTATTAAATCCATTAATCTATTACAGCATGGAGTATTATTGTAAAATAATCGAGGTCTATCTGACATTAATTTAAAGCACTATAAATAAATGAAATGAATCAACGAAAAGTAGTTGATGAAAGTAGTTGATGAAAGTAGTTGATGAAAGTAGTTGATGAAAGTAGTTGATGAAAGTAGTTGATGAAAGTAGTTGATGAAAGTATTTAATATAAAAAGTATTAGTATATTATAATGGAAAATCAAAATACAAACATTGTCGATGATCTTTTGGTATCCAAGAGTTATATCATTTTACTATCAGGTTTAGAACAAAGTCCAATATTAAAAGTTTCTGAAGATTTAATGACTGCATTTTCAACATATGCGATTGATTTAGATTTTATGCATCTTCCATTTACCGATAAATCTGATAAAATTCAAACGCGTATATCAGATTTATTAACGAAGAACCAAATAATAATTGTTCGTGCTCAAAATTATAACGGAAATATGTCTTTTAAAAATTCTCATATTGTTCGAATCAATCTTTCAATCAATTCAACTATTTTAAATGATGTAGAATTGTTGTCGCGATATAAAGCTTCATTGCTTGATAGTGGAATAAATAAATATTTTAATTTTAAAACAGGTGTTACGGATCAAGATTACAATAATTCCATTTATTGGTATATTATTGATGACATAGAAAGACGTGTATATGGATCTCAATATAAACGACTGAGTCATAAATATTATGAAGAAACCAATGGCGATAAAACAAAAAGTCCTGAGGGGTCTAGAAGCCCGAAAAACAATTCGTATGTTCCAGATTTTGAAAAACCAGTAAAACAAGATGCACCATCTAATTTAGAATTTCAATCAGATAGTCCTGATGAAAGATTTGAAGTTTGAAAAACACGCCGAAGTTTGAAAAAACACGTCAAATTCTAAGAGAATCTTTCTGTAAGATAAAATATTAAATCATCATGATTAGCCCAACTACTAATATCCCATGAATGCATTAAACCTGTAATAGGATTGTATATAATGCAATGATTGATTTCGTGACCATTTCTTCTTTCTAGTGATGCATCTCCTAATACTTGTATCAATGATGATACATGAGGTTTTATATTTGTAGTAGGTCTAACAATCATAATTGAATCATCGTATTTTATGTTAATTATACTTTTAATGTCTGTATCTGTATCGAATGTGGTTCCAGATATTTTAACATCATCAATTTCTTCAAAATATTCTCCTAATGCAGTCTCGACAAATTTAAACCATCTTTTATATTCATAAATATCTCCTTTATTGATCAATCGATCTTCAAATGTTCTGTTAAAATTAATAACATGCATGATAGAAGATCGTCCATCAAATAACAATGTTTTAATAAGAGATATGACAAAAATATCAAAAATAATTTGATTCGACGGTAATGCTGATGTATATCTTCCATATGATGATACAAATTTATCTTTAAATGTTTTATCATATTGGTCAAAAATTCTCATTCCACTTTGATAATAATTTATATATTCATCCAATTGTTCTTTTGTTTTGCTTTTTAAATTTAAATTAAAAAGTCCATCAATCATGTTTATATTTTCACCACTTTTAATCATTTCAATACTTTCTTTACACCATTTAAATGCATACATAACATAATCTATATTTTCAATTGGTAAAGAACATTTATGTTGAATAGTTCTAGAAATATAAGTTTCAATAAAATTTTTAAATAGTTTTGAAGTGTTAGCAACTAATAATTCACGATGTGTATATGTTCCAAATGTGTTTGTCATAGGACGATGAAGACGTTCGATTGTTGGTTCAGTTTCTTTATAATCCATAATGTTACTACAAAAATCTTCATAATCATAATATTCTAATTTTGTTATGATATTTTCGACAGAAAAATCTTTAATAATTGGATAATTCTTTTTTGGCATAAATACCAATGGTTCTCTGTCAAATTGTGATCTTTGACAAACAAATTGATCACAGTTTTCATGTTTAAGAATTTCATTAATAAATATAGAAGGTTTATGACCATCATAACAAATTGTTAATTTTTTCATAGCTCTTGTGGTAGCCACATAAAAAAGGCGTCTTTCTTCTTCAATATCTGTACTCATTGATGATGGAAATGTCCCATCATTGCAATCTACAATGTAAACATTATCAAATTCTAATCCTTTTGTGCCATGCATAGTTGATAATATAACACGATTTTCAATTGATTGTATACTGGTTTGGGTAAAAATATTATCAGAACTTGGTTCAATATAAAATGAAGGAATACCAAATTCGGTTAATTGTTGTTCCAATGTTTTGATTGTTCCATTAGTTCTAGAGATAATTGCCATTTTATGTAACGGTTTACTTTTGTTATGAGCTTTAATAATTAATTCCACGATATCTTTGATTTGATTTTTTTGATCAACACAACTCATCAAGGTTACTTTATTATCTTGATCAGGTCTCATTGCTATTAATTCTTTGTCCAATTTGTTGACGTTATATGATAAAATCATATTTGCTAATCCAATAAAACATCTATTACATCTGTAATTTTTAACTAAATATTTCCGAATAGATTTTTTAGTTTCTGTTGTATATTTCTCTGTGAAATTTAAAATGTATTTAATATTTGTTTTTCTAAACGTGTAAATATTTTGCTGATCATCACCGACTACAACTGTCATTTTTGCTCTTTGCGAGAGTTGATAAATAATATCTTCTTGTACCTCGTTAATATCTTGATATTCATCAATAAATACATATCTCCATTTTGTTTTATTTATGGTAACAAATTCTTTTAACATATGTAAATAACTTTCGATATCATCATCTATATAACTTTCATCTGCTTCAGCAAAGAAACTTATTGCTACAGAATGAAATGTACCGATTGTCATCTTTGAAACTTGTGTTTCTGTTAAATGTTCGAGTAAACGTTCTTTAAGTTCTGCCGCTGCATTCCTAGTAAAAGTGGTAATTAAAAAATATTCGGGATTTCTTCTGTGTATTTTTATCATATTAATTATTCCGGCTACAATAGTCTTGGTTTTTCCTACTCCTGCACCAGCAACAATACATACAGATGAAATATCTGTATTGACAAATGTATTCACAATATCATGTTGCTCATCATTGAGATTTATTAAATGATCCATATTCATGTTAATTAAATATATATCCCAAACTTTATTTGAATAAATGAGCAATATACAAAAAAATTGATGATTAATCGTATAAATAATTATTATTACTGTTATTAATGAGCAAGAAATCAAAAGTCGCGAAAAAAGTTACAAAAACGATTGGTGATGTAAATGTCAGTGATATTAGAGAAAGTGAAGATTGGCGTGAAGTCAGCTTTGTTATATCGGGTGATCATATGAATCATATATTTTCAAATACTATCATTCGTACAACATTGAGTTTAGTTGGTGCATATGCATTTGATGAAAACGACATGACATTTGATGAAAATTCATCCATATTTAACAATGATATGTTGTCACTTAGATTTAGTAATACTCCCATTTTTAATAATAATTGTGATTTTACTTCACCAGAAGATTTTGCTGAAAAATGTATTCGTATGGAAATTTCTCGAAATGAAAATCTTTACAAAAAAATTCCAGAGATTGAACGTCTTCGATTGGAAACCATACACAAACAAACATTGATCGATAATTTACATATGCATATTAATGCACGAAATGATACTAACGATATTATGTATGCCACAACTGGTAAGAAGGATTGCACATTTTATCAAGACGAAAAGGAAATTCCTGATATTTACCCAGAAGAATTACATCTTGTAGCATTAAAACCAAATCAAGCCCTAGTTGCAACATTAGCATCAAGTTTTAATATTCCATTGCATGATTATGTTTTTGCATCAACGCAAAAAGCATGGCATCGATATATGGATGACAATAAATATCGTGTTTTTGTTGTATCATATGGTCAAATGTCTGGTAGGCAAAATGCTATTGAGGCATGCAATATCATTGTAATAAAATTAGAAAATTTGAGGACAACTTTGTTTGATGCAATCTCAAAATTAGATAATGATGATCGTGAATATAATGGTTTGGTTAAAATACTAAATGATAAACATACAATGGGATGTATATTTACTAGAAGAATGCAAGATCATAAAATGATCAAATATGCTGGATATAAAGTTGAACATCCTGATGACAATCATTTTATGTTTAAATATACAGCCGAAGGTATGACAATTACTAGATGTATTAATGCATCAATAGATTCTTTGATTAGTGATTATACAAGAATACGTGATGCATTGTTAGTTTAATAATTATTAAATCAATATTAGTTTAATTGTATATAACACAACGATGTAATTTATTTATTAATTTATATTTTGTTTAAATATTTGTATATACATATAGTAATATGCAAGTTTTCACATTTCTTTCTCTATTTTCTCTACTCACGATGATTGATGCATTTAACATGGATTCTGTGTTTTGTGCTGTTAATTCACAATCTAGTTCCAATGTAACACAGGTTGCTCCATGTGATATGTTTCATGGACAGGTTCTAGAAATGTGTCAGGAGTATGTACAAGAACATGAACCAACTGATGTTGTAAATTGTTTTATGGGAAATTTAAGACATCAATCCGATATCGAAAGTCATGTTCATGATTTTATTGATTTTATCCAAACGCACAACAAAGTATATAATACTATTGAAACTTTTGTAAATCGATTTTATATCTTTCGCGAGAATATGATCTTTGCAATTTCCGAGAATATCAAGAATGAAAATACATATACTCTTGGTGCAAACAAGATGGCAGATCTTTTACATGAAGAATTCAAGGATATGTATATTACCGGATTGCAATTTCCAAGAGATTATTGTGATGACAAAACATTGTCAAATGATTTATCAGATTCTGTTGATTGGTTCGAGAAAGGATGTGTTAGTGATGTAAAGGATCAGGGGCAATGTGGTTCGTGTTGGGCATTTTCAACAGTTGGTGCTCTAGAAGGTTTGCAAGCTCAGGAATCGGGAAATCTTGAAACATTTTCAGAACAATATTTGGTTTCATGTGCAAGTTCATACGGAAATCATGGTTGCAATGGCGGTTTAATGCAACGAGCATTTTCATATGTTATCGATAACGGTATTCCATCAGAAGAGTCATATCCATATGTATCGGGTACTACTACAAATGATGAAACTTGTCAAATGATGAAACCTGCATATCAAATTTCAACATGTTATAATGTTCCATCAAATGAACTTCAATTGACACAGTATATTATGCAACAACCTACATCTGTAAGTATTCAAGCATCAGGAAGATCTTTTCAACTATATGTTTCTGGAGTGTACAATGATCCCAGCTGTGGAGATGAACTTGATCATGGAGTATTGGCAACTGGATATGGAACTATGGATGGTGAAGATTATTACCGAGTCAAGAATTCTTGGTCCGATTCATGGGGTGATGGTGGTTACATCAATATTGCCAGAAATTCTGTTGCATCATCGGTACAAGGCATGTGTGGAATTGCCATGGATGCATCTGTACCCGGAAATTAAATAGCTAAAATAGCTAGCAAATAAAAAAACTTATTTTATCTAATTACTAATTTGTAATTAAATATTGGTTTGTTACAAGGAAGGAAAATCTTTGTTATAATTATCAACATGTGTGATTGGTTTGTCAGGATTATTCCATGAAAAATCTTTGTTAGAATTGATTTTCAACTGATGATCAAGAATTTGACTAATATATATGATTTGTTTATCACTTTTTTCATTATCATCGATAATATTGTTTGGATCACATACAATCTGTCTTTGTTTATTCTTGTTTAGTCGTCTTGAGGATTTATTGAATTTTGTATTCTTGAATTTAGTTGTATAACTATCCATTGCTAATATAATAAAAACACAACAGTGTCATTATTATTCAATTTTTAATAAACAAAATAATTATCCAATTCATCCAATTCATCCAATTCATCCAATCATAACAATTAGAAAACTGCATAACCCTCTAGAATAGGAAAAACATATTCCGGTTCATCACTTTCTCCTATAGAAGGATATTCTTGATAGTATTTGGCATTGTGCACAGGAATTTCATTGGGAATCTTCCATGTTTTACCACTGTCATTCTTTTTATCCGGGATTGATAATGGAATTGAATCACTAGGCCATGATTCTCCGCGTATCCGACGCATTAAATTTACTTGTTCGCGTTCTCTCAAAAAATCTTGATAATATCTGTAATCACGTGAATATCTGGTACAATATTTGCGACTGTTGAAATTAACATCACGAAACATATCAATGTATTGTTCATTTTTTTCATACAATCCAATATCTCTCATAGAATTGCGATTCTTTGATTTTTCCTTGTCACGCTTCTTTCTCGCGATACCGGCCTGCCATTCATGTTTTTTTGTAAACTTATCAAGTCTCATCTCGTCCTTTTTAGCACTAGATTTGTTGAATCGTTTGTTAAAGTTGCTTGCATAGTCTGCCATTATTTGACTATTATAAAGTACCACAACATAAATATTTTTCAATTTTTATCATTATATCTGTTAAAAATTGATCATTATTTTCATTTATTATCAATTACTACATATTAATGGACATATTAATGGATAATGCTGATATAACAACGAAAGATGATACAACTATACCAAAACAAAAAAAGTATATGAAGAAAGCAGATATAATAAATGCATTATCTGATCCGAATAATTTTACAATAATTGAAAAGGAATCAATATGGGATGATACAAAAGAAATTTGTGATGATACAAAAGAAATTTGTGATGATACAAAAGAAATTTGTGATGATACAAAAGAAATTTGTGATGATACAAAAGAAATTTGTGATGATACAAAAGA
>Ga0257127_1000504_pt1 | contig 34009 bp, 31 predicted proteins | sample SI060_135mmetaG_FD_190152 | JGI IMG/M metagenome (GOLD analysis project Ga0257127, IMG submission 190152) | Marine microbial communities from Saanich Inlet, British Columbia, Canada - SI060_135m | ecosystem: Environmental > Aquatic > Marine > Inlet | place: Canada: British Columbia | collected... | reverse complement strand
TCACTATGTTCGTCCGGTTGCGACGACATATCATTTTTATTCCTTAAAGCGCCTATATCAAACGTAAAATAGTCGGTAATATTATCAAAGGTCTTTTCAAAATTTACGTAAGGATAGGTGGTAGTTGGGCCACGTCCTCCCGTATATACCTCATCATCAAACATATTATCTAAATACAGGTCCAAATGAAAATCTATCCCTCGGTCATTCAAGTCTTTGCATAAACCTAAAACATATTGTTTTATTTGTTGCGGATCATTATCTTGATACAATTTCAAATAGAATTTATTTTCATACTTCTCCATAACGACTTATATATAGTATGGACAAATACTTTTTATATAAAATTGAATAAAAGTACACATTCGTATGAAAAACAATTTATTCATAATTAGTGATACAAGATGGTAAGGAATACTACTGGCGGAACTGGAACAAAGGGTCTGGCGAGAAAACACCAAACCAGTTCTCGGGATGGCAAATTGATTACCCCATCCAGCGAGTTGGAACAAATATGTTGCGTTACCAAGATGCTTGGAAATGGCATGTGCGAGGTATACACTGAAGACAATACAAGATTAATTGCTCATATCAGAAACAAGTTTCGCGGTAAACAAAAGCGACACAATATGATTAGCACAACCAGTCTAGTGATGGTTGGCCTTAGGGAATGGGAAAATCCCGTAAAGAATAGTGATATTATGGAAATCTACAGCGATTCTCAGGTAGACCAATTGAAAAATATTCCAAGTATAAAGATTGACAATGTAATGAAACTTCGCATCGGTGTCCATGGGGTTACACCTGCGGATAAGACACATGATGATTTTGATTTTACAGAAGATACCGAAAGTAAAACGGAAGAACTTCCTCCAAACAAGGTATTTACAGAGTCATTCACAATGAAAGAAATGGAAGAAGTGGATTTGGATGATATTTAAAAAACAGTCTCTTAAAAATCATATATATATTGTTAGATAATCTGTATTTTTATTTTATTCCGAATATGATTTTCGTCTTCAAATATAAACAATTTACTGTAACAAATGGTGTATTCATCTAACTCCTTATCCGAATTTGCTGGCAAGAAGACTTGTAATTCAGGAATGTAAAGAGTATATTGATAAAGGGAATCTATATTTTTTTTATCCACCACAACACTTTTCAATTCTGCGTCAACAAGAGATTCGTCTTTGGAGCATGTATCAAGTAGACGTATTCTATTTTGCACCTGCTTTGTCTTTTTTGAATCCTCATTTATCATATCTAGTTTGCCAACCCAGTCTACCAAATACTTCTGAGCCATCACCGAAATGCCCATTAAATGTTGAAATCTATATAACAAAATGAGTTGATTTATCAAATCCACTGACCTTCGGATAGGACTTGTAATATGGGTATAGACGTCTTTGTTCATAATCGCGTGCTTCTGATTTTCTGTATTGTGAGCGGCAACATAGTTTGTAGAAGCATTCTTATAATGAAAAATACTATCACATGTATGTTTATCAAAATCAAATGATAGGCGGTCGTTGTATTTCAACGATGAGGTGCGCAATATCCCAATGTCGTGCGAATGTAGTTTCTGTGCCAAATACGTATTCACCTGTATCATCCAGTAAGAAACTACATCATGGCTATCGTGTATGGAGGCATCAATGCGAGTGGATGTTTCAAACAAGTTTTGATAATGTGTATTCTTCATCAACTTTTGTTCCTCATATTCAAAATTCTTACATACTTTCACAAGAGAATTACCAAATTTCACATTCTCCATATCAACCGCCCCTTTATTTGAGACAGAGAACTCAATAAACATAGTAATATTCGTCTGTTTTTGACGCAAGGAACATAATTGCTCGCTTAGTATTGCGGGCAGCATCGGTTTTTTGCAATGAGGAAAATATACGGTGCTGACTCTATCCGTAAGATACCCCCACAACTGTAAATGTTCCAACCATACCGCCACGTTGGCTATATGAACGGTGACGGTGGTTGACCCGTCGTCATGCGCCTGGACAGCAAATGCGTCATCAAAATCTAAGCTACCTGCGGGGTCAATGGAGAAGACATATTGCTCGGTTTTGTGTTGAAGAAGATATTTTTTGTCATGAACGATCTGGTCTATGAATTCGTCATGTGTCAATCGTTTTGTCTTCATATGGTTCATGATGGGTTTCATTGAATGTTGTAAACGATGACTATGTAGTTCATATTCACACAATGCGTTCATGTCGGTGACATCTCCAATTGTTTCAACGAGCCTTCCTTCGGGATGTTTTTGCGTCCATTGCTGAAAAGTGAACAAGACATATTTATTAGAGAGGCACTTTGAAAATTCCAACGTAACTTCATAGGGAACAACAAACTGAGGTAAACGCGTGTCATGCGGGATACATTGATACAACAGTCGTTTTTTATTGTTGTTCGTTCTTCCATATGTTTTGTTCTGTTGCAATACGAGGACGCCGGGAATACATTTTTCGTTTCGGATGGCAGATTGGTTGATGGTCACTTCGTGGTTCTCATCCAATGTGAACATATCGCCATCAAAAAGTTTCTCTTCTACCGGGTGAACGTCTAGTTGAGCATTTTCGTGGGTTCGTGCGAAAAACTCGTAATCGGTATAATCGCGATTTTTAATACGGATATAAAAAATATTGTTAGTCATAGTGATACATATAAAATAGCGAAATATGTTTATATTTATATTCTTAATATATTTTTCCAACTGCGTATACGCATACGTGCGGAACTAGCCAATATAACATGTTGCGTTTGAGAATAGTATGTCGTCAACAAATCATGTTCGTAATGCCTTAACACGCGTTCATCAAACAGTTTTTCAGCGTTACGATATGCTTCTATTACATTCGTATCGCATTTATTCATATGATATATCATACACCGGTCAAAGTCATACGCCGCCAACAAATCGGCTTCTCGGACGATATGATACGCTTTCTGATATTCTCCTAGCGATGGAAACCCATTCTTCTTCACCTTAGAATAAGACATAGTATTGATGATGTTTTTAATGACATCTATATCGTTTTGCGATAAATGCGTAGCTAAGACTTGATTAATCTCGCTCAATCCAGTATCCACGTCCATATACTTATTGTCGCACATGTCGTGTAATATAGCGGAGGAATAAATGATATGTTCTTGAGAAACCAATTCAGGATGGGATACTACTTCGTTTTGATAAATATTGTGCGCGTTATGTAATACATTCATACTGTGGGATAAACCATGGGATTCATCAATGTTATACTTGGATATAGTAAACACGACAAAGTTAAATAGTTTGGTGTATATACTCATGATTTCAGATGAAAAACATAAAAAATATATACATGGGTTCAATTTTATGATTTTAAACGGGGGGCAGTTGATATAACAGTTCAGAAAATTCTTCGGCACGACGTTGGCAATAGTCATACATAGAGGTGCTTCCGTCGTAATTTTTTTTCAGCATATTGATATACAAGTTATAGCGATTATTCAATGTATTCCGTAGTTTGATTAGATAAGTGTTCAACCCTTGTCTTTCCATTGACATTGGTTGTGAAATACGAATGTCATATAGAGCTAGCTTTACATTTTGAACAAGTTCATCGTCGTATCGCACTGACTGCTTGTATTTCGCGCCAGCGCATACAGATATATATCGTTTTCTTACAAAAGAGATATACGAAGGCATAGTGCTTATAATGAATAATATTAGTCCGGTCATGGTTTGTATTGAACTGTATTATACATATATGAATTCAATTTTTCAAATAAGATAGAATACAATATTTATACTATGAATATAAAATTTATACAACTATATAGTATATCAACGAATAACATGTCTAAAAATTACAAGGCAAAGACAAAGACCAAAAATTACAAATCAAGACAAATACATTCAGACCAATTATATGATGCCGATTATCTTATTATTGTGGAATCTCCATCAAAATGTAACAAAATAGAATCCTATTTGGGAATCAACTATTGCTGTATCGCGTCTCTCGGTCACATTCGTTCCTTGAACGGTTTGCGTTCTATTGATACGAAAAGCTCGTTTGAGCCGTCGTTTGAAATGATTAAAGAAAAACAGCATCACGTGGATGAAATGAAAAAGGTAATTGCAAGGTTTGACTACGATAAGATATATATCGCCACAGACGACGACCGAGAAGGCGAGGCGATTGGATGGCACATATGTGAAATTTTTGGTCTCCCGGTAGAGAAAACAAAACGGATCATATTCCACGAGGTGACCAAACCGGCGCTCGTCAAAGCGGTGGATTCACCGACATATATAAACATGAAGGTTGTAAAGGCGCAGCATGCCAGGCAAGTTCTTGACGTGATCGTCGGTTATAAGGTTTCGCCATATTTGTGGAAATATTTGTATAGCGATAAGGACAACGCTTTGTCTGCTGGCAGATGCCAGACCCCTGCCCTACGTCTTGTCTATGATAATGAAAAACAAATACAAAATAGTCAATCAGGTTCTCCTGTATTCAAACTGCATGGTAATTTCTTATCCGAGAAACTGGATTTCGTGTTAAAAAAGGAATTTGATAGTGAGGAGGACGTGGAACAAGTGATACACAAGTCAATTTCACATAAGCACATATTAACAATGGGAAAGAAAAAGGAGTCGCGACGTTCTCCGCCAAAGCCGTTAAATACGTCCTCTTTACTACAGTTGGCCAGCTCCAATTTACATATGTCACCTGGAGAGACAATGAAACACTGTCAAACCCTGTATCAGAACGGATATATCACGTATATGCGAACAGACAGCAGGGAATACTCTAAACAATTTATAGAATATATGGAAAAATACATAACATCAAAATATGGACAAGGTTCTCTTCTCTCTAATTTGAACATACTTGAGAATAAATCAGATACGAATCCTCATGAAGCTATTCGTGTAACACAGATAGTTCTTCAAACCATCAAGTGTGAGAACCCACGAACGTTGTCTTTGTATAAATTACTATGGAAAAATACGATTGAGAGTTGTATGGCGGACTATGTATGTGATACTTATGAAATATGTATAAGTTCTCCTATTGATTCTGTATACACACATACATTGGAAATACCCAAAAAGTATGGATGGAGAGAAATAGAGGAGAAACGTCCGATTACAGAAGTGCAGAGTGAGTTGGGTGGTTTGCGATTAAAAATAGAAAGTCAGAAGAGCATGGAGGTGAAATACAACAAGATAGAAACCAAATGCAATGTAAAAAAATCGCATAGTCATTACACGGAAGCGTCTTTAATTAAGAAGCTGGAGGAACTTGGCATCGGGAGGCCTTCTACGTTTGCCTCATTGGTGGAAACCATCATTGATCGCGGTTATGTAAAAAAACAAGATGTGCGAGGTGTTACATTCAACACAACAAATTACATTCTTGAAGGCGGAAAAATGAAGAAAACAACACAAGCGAAAGAATATGGCGAAGAAAAGGGAAAATTGGTGATACAAGAGTTGGGTGTTCTCGTCTTGGAATTTTTATTACAGCATTACGATTCGTTGTTTTCGTATGAATATACCAAACGCATGGAATCGCAATTGGATGAGATATCAGATGGAGGAATCGTTCAATGGGAACAAATATGTAAGGATTGTTACAATGAAATCAAAGAATTAGGGAAGAAGATGAAAAATGTAAGTAAGTTCTCGTTGTCCCTAGACGAGACATATGAATTCGTATACGAGAAGTATGGACCCGTGTTGCGATACAAAGACGCTGAGAACAAATACGCTTATAAAAACATAAAAAAGGAATTGAACATATCTCTTAACGATATGATAGAGAAGAGATATACAGCAGAAGAATTGATAGAGGAAGCGGAAAACTATTTGGGTGTTTACCAAGAGCAGAATGTATACATAAAAAATGGCAAATACGGAGCATATGTAGAATGTGGGGAGAAGAAAAAGAGTTTGAAGAATGCGGACAAAGATGCGTCTGTCTTCACGATAGAAGATGCGATTAAACTGCTCACTGAGGAAGTGCAAGAGAAGAGTGTATTGTTAACACTGAATGAAGAAATAAGTATCCGCAAAGGTAAATACGGTCCATATATATTTTACAATCCTCCGGGAACAGCAAAGCCACAATTTTTCAACATAAAGAAATACAAAGGGAATTATTTCAATGATGATGTAAACGACGTATTGGATTGGATAAAAAAAACGTACCAGATAGAATAATATATCTTCACACTATATAACCATGCCAAGTCAACTATATATGAATTATCTCATTTTCGCGATTATGTACATGTCTTCTATATTTTTCTCATATGCGAACAATACGGAGTCCTTGGGTATATTATCCTTGTTCGTGGTGAATACGTCATTTATGTTCTATATGGGGAAGGACATGTTTTATCACATGACAAGTAAGGGTATTGGTCCGTCCATCCTACAATATGTGATTATCTTCGGCATTTTAGCTTCACTGTTGGTGAACTCTTCCGCGTTATTGGTTAAAAGTTTATCATTAATGAGCATAAGAAGTAAAAACATGGATACTGGAGAAGATAGCAGTCAAATGTCTACGAAAAATAAGATGCTGTTCAACGATTTTAGAACTTCACAAACAATATTCTTCATAATGTTATCGGGGGTGCTAGGTGCATTTCTATATTATTACGAATATATTCAGTTTCATTTTGTAGATATAGTAAACAATGGTGGGTCGTGGATGGATCTAACAAGTGTTCTTCTAGTTGGGGGTGCGACCTTCTTATTGTCGTTGTCTGCGATGACCTTTCAAAGTGCGAAGGAGTTCTCAAAGGTTCGTTTGACAAAGCAATCGTAGTAAACAATAAATAATGCCGGAATACAGTATAAAAAATACCTATATGTTTTATTAAAAACACACAGGTAACTATGAAATATTACGAATCTACTTTCGACGACTATTTGAAATCCAATAAATTATTCAATGTTCACCCCGAATTAAATCATATTACGAATAATCTCCCCCGATGCATAGCGCAATTGGAGAACTTAATTATATACGGGCCGGCAGGCGTAGGAAAATACACACAAACACTGAAAATACTATCAAACTACAGCGAAAGTGAATTAAAATACGACAAACGCCTTGAGGTAATCACTGATAAACAAAATTATATGATGCGATTTAGTGATATACACTACGAGATAGATATGTCATTGCTTGGATGTAATGCCAAAACACTATGGTATGAAATATTTTTCCAAATCGTGGACATAGTTTCAATCAAGAAGGAGAAATTCGGAGTCATCGTATGTAAAAACTTTCACCACATAAACAGTGAACTGTTAGAGGTATTTTATAGTTATATGCATCACTATGACAAGGCAGATAACATACAAATCAAATTTATAGTGCTTACTGAACAGATTAGTTTCATACCGAATAAAATAGTGAATATTTGTGATACAATCTCTATTCCGAGGTTAACTGATAGTGCGTATACCGAACTGAACAATATAAACAATATGCTCGCAAAAAATACATATCATAGCGATTTTCAAACAAAGGTTTCCAAATATTTACCGGAAGTGAGGATACAAGATACGGATTCGCCATACCAACCTAATTGCCTGATTGAAGAAATAGAAAAGGAGAACATTGGTAATATAAAAGACATTAAGTCGTTCACGTCTTTAAAAACAACCGATGAGATACCAGAAGATATATTTGATATAATAAGCAATAAAATCATAAGCGAAATGACGAATATTAACCAGTTTCAATTCACGCAATTCAGAGATACTTTATATGACATACTCATATATAACATTGATATATTCGAATGTATATGGACGGTCATCACCCATTTTGTAAACATCGGTAGAATAAACCAAGAGGATTGCTCGGATATCATAGCAAAAACGTATACATTTTTCAAACAATACAATAATAACTATAGACCGATATACCATTTAGAGAGTATTATGTTCTATATAATAAATAAATTACATCAATATGAACTACGAGAACGCATGTGAAATATTAGATGTGAACGAAGATGCGTCTATTGACAATATAAAGAAACAGTATCGGTTGAAGGCATTATTATGTCATCCAGATAAAAATCAATCAGCCAATGCGAACGAAGAGTTTCAAGACTTGTCAGAAGCATACCAATATCTGTTAAAATTCAAGGAAAATGCGATGGATATAGACGATTCAGACGAGATGTTATCAAACATGGATTATAAATACTATTTGTTTATGTTTTTGAAGAATACCATAAAAGGCAATTCACAGGAGTCCTTATTATATGCGATATTAAAAAAGACGACTACGGTATGTAGTGAAAAGGCCATCCAACTATTACAAAATCTTGACAAACCAGCACTCATTAAGATATACGAAATTCTCACAAAAAACAAACAGTATTTGCATATAGAATCGTCTCTTCTTCATAAAATAGAGGAGTTGATAAACGAGAAGATAGAAAACGACGAATGTGTGATATTGCAGCCTTCCCTAGACGACTTGTTTGAGAACAACTTGTATAAATTGACAGTGAATCAACACATCTACATAGTCCCTTTGTGGCATAATCAACTGATATATGACAACTCAGGTAATGATATTTATATCAAATGTTTTCCTATATTGGAAGACAATATTGAAATAGACAAAAACAACAATATACATGTCCAACATAGCGAATCGTTACAGACAATATGGGACACAAAGGAATTTCATATTCAACTAGGCAATAAAGTCTTACATATACCCATTGAACAAATATCATTAAAAACGACCCAGGTGTTATGTATCCAATGTGCCGGTATTTCACGAATGAATACGGAGGATGTATATGACGTGACACAAAAGTCCCATGTTTACATTTATTTGAAGTTAACATAGTATAGGAGGCAATCTCCTATCAAATACGCATAAAAAATAATAACCAACAAAAGCTGGCTATTATTTTTCATAATTCGGTTTTCTATTTTTTAGTCTCTTTTCGTTTTACTGTGTTTATATTTCGTGATTTTATATTACTTACTCAGCAGGTGCCTTCTTCTTCACAATCTTCTTCTTAGGAGCAGGTGCTGGCTCGTCCTCGGTGGGCGCGGCCTTCTTCACAACCTTCTTCTTAGGAGCGGGAGCAGGAGCAGGAGCAGGCTCGGATTCCTCTTCCTCGTCACTGTCAGATGCGGCAGTTTCCTGTGCGACCTTCTCGGCAGTGTCAAAGACCTCTACCTCGTCCTCGTTCACGGCCTCAGTCTCGTCAATCTTCTGGGCATCAATTGTATTGATATCGTCCATAGACAACTGAACATTACACTTGCCGAAAATGGTGGCATTCTCAACAGGCTTTACCACACACTGACTCAGCTTCCAAGAAACGCCCCAAGCCTTGCCAGTAGTCCAAATGCCTCCGCACTGGATGACGCAAGCAACCTGACTCTTCTTGGGAATCAAATCAATGGGGGTCTCATTCTCGTTGTCGCTGGGGAACAATAGCTCCTGCTTGGTGTTGTAAATCTCCAGGTTCTGCCACTGTCCCTGGTAACAAGGAACCTTCACAGACATACTAGGAGGACGAGAATGGTCAATCTTCTTGGTAATCTTGTCCTTGGGATACTTGAGGAAAGGGAACATAGTCTCCTTCACAAACTCACGAGAGCGCTCAGTTCCGAACCATGCTTCGCTATGAACGACAGCATCGTCAATGACTCTGTTTTCAAACTCAATAAGTTTCGCAAGGAAGGTATCGGTGTTCTTGTTAGAATAGTCAGCGCCAGGGAAGGCAAGGCTCATCTTGAACTTTCCATCAGACTCGCCTGTCTTCTCGTCAACATAATCAGATACGCCCCAAGTCATAATGAGAGGGGTAGAAAGATACAGACTGCGACTGGTCTGACCACTAATCACACTCACCGTAGTAAGACCACGATCACTCACGCGGGGCTTCATGTAGCGCACCGCAGCGGTATCCCATTCACCAGTAGTAACAACACGAGGATTAGCAGACATAATTATAAATAAGGTATAATAACTGTAATATAGTAGCTGTGTATTCTTTAAATCAATTTTCTAGATGGATTGTGTAATTTATAACATTTGATATGCAGCTGTAGGTAATTTATGTTCTCTTTGTAATTATACATCATAACAATATAAAATCTATTGATATATATAATACATTATGGAAGGTCAAAATAAACATATTAAGCGAAAGTACAAACAGAGAATAAACGAATATGAACTCACATATGACAATTACACGAAACATGACATAGTGTTATCAAATTATAAAGTATCTGAATTAAAAACCGCGATGAAGCAAATGGGTAAGATGCGAATAACGGGGACGAAACCGCAGCTTATTGAGAGGATTACGTTCCGATTTAATGAAATCAATAAATCAATATGTATTCAAAAAATCTTTCGGGGGTGGTTTGTAAGACTCATACAACGATTACGTGGTCCTGCCTTGAAGGACAAAAGCATATGCACAAATGACAGTGATATATGTTCTCTTGAGCCACTGGATGAGATATCTACCTCGTATTTTTTCTCTTACAAAGACAAGAATAATTTTATATATGGATTTGATATTTCATCGTTAGTAACACTCATTGCAACCAAGGGCAAATTTATAAACCCATATACGCGTGATGTAGTCTGCAGAAGTGTATTAAAAAACGTATACCGGGTGTATAGGGGGAGTTATGCTATATTCGCAGACTTTCGTTCTGTGAATAAACCATTAAGGCCTGTCAGACCAAATAAACCCCCTACTGTTTCAAGTATATCCAGACTACAGAATCGTTTTATGACGGGTCAAAACTCATTATATATACCCGCGAACGTGTCTATCTTACATGGGATTAGAGACAAGCTCAGTCGTATTCGCAGCCAAGAGACAAACGAGAGAATACGAACTCTTTTTATAGAAATAGACCAACTAGGCAATTATACGCAATCGTCTTGGTTTTCAGAATTATCACACAGAGACCATGTGTTGTTTTATAGAGCATTATATGATATTTGGTATTTTCGTGCGGGTTTATCAGCTACAATCAAAAACAATATATGTTTCGCGTGTCCGTCCCGAACAACACCATTTAATATGTCAACCGGGGTGCTTGCTCCACGAGATGCTAGCATGCTTGACTACAACGAGATACAGTTAATCAACTTGGAAACAATTGAAAATCTCACCTATTGTGGAATTGACATAGAACATCGTAAAATAGGGGCATTGCACGCATTGTCTGCTCTCACACTGGTATCAAGAAATACAAGACGTGCCTTATCCTGGTTATATGAATCAGTTGCGTAATATGTTGAAAATACATGATTTAGACCCCACCAATTCTGATTTTAGGTCAATTGTATATTTTTACAACCCATCTATCATTTGATAATAATAAAAATATATATTATTAACAAAATTGATATAAAAAGCATACAGGTTATATATTATATAATCAGAATGGTTAGAACTGCTAAGACTGCTACCCCCGAGACCCCCAAGAAGCGCGCCACTAAGGCCGCTGCCCCTAATGCCGAGACAACGGCTGCCACCCCTCCTCCTGCCCCCGTGGTAGAGGAGACCGCTGCTCCTCAGGAGATGGATGCGGCTGCGGTTATGTCCCATAAGATGAACGAGTATAGCGCTAAGCTTCAGCAGCTCGTTGGTCTTCTGTCTACCCTTAAGAGTGATTTCAAGACTCTTGAGAAGACTGTCTCTCGTGAGATGAAGGTTGCCCAGAAGCTTGCTAACAAGAAGCGTCGCAGCACCAACCCCCGCAAGCCCTCTGGTTTCACCAAGGCTACTCCTATCAGCGAGGAGCTCGCCAACTTCCTTGGAAAGTCTGTCGGAACCGAGATGGCCCGCACTGAGGTGAGCAAGGAGATCACCAAGTATATCAAGTCTAACAACCTCCAGGATGCGTCCAATGGTCGCGTGATTCTGGCTGACGCCAAGCTTTCCAAGCTTCTTCGTCTTGGAAAGGAGGACGAGCTGACCTTCTTCAACCTTCAGAGATACATGAAGATTCACTTCGCCAAGGCCGGTGAGACTATCTAAATAAATTTATAAATACTCAACAAAAAAGCAATATTGACATCTATTTTTTACATCACCACTCACCATAAACAAATATATTGTATCTTCATAATATATTTGTCTTGATAATTACCATCAGAAACTATATAAATACGTCTTTTACATTCTTATATACAGTCATGACTTCGCAAGAAGAACCTATAAGAGAAACGATTGATTCATATTTGGAAACACATGAGTCACCTTGTTTATACATACTGACTCCTTGTTATGGTGGGGTATGTTATACTTCCTATACGCGCTCCATTTTGAATACGGTTGAAAAAATGAGACAATACAATATTGAGGTTCACATAGAGTTTTGTAACAGCGATAGTCTTGTCTCGCGAGCACGAAACAATTTGATTGCAAAGGCAATGGCGAATCCTCGCACAACGCATATGCTTTTTATTGATGCGGATATTACATGGAATGTTGATGACATTATAAAGTTGATCATTTCAAAGAAAGAACTATGTGGAGGCGTGTACCCCTTGAAAAAATACAACTGGAATCGTCTGGTTGGCAATCGTCCAGACGAAAAAGATACGAATGTTGTGTCTGACTGGCTTGAAAAGAAAAACGCAGGTATTTTCAAAAATATGATAGAGGACACTGAATTTATTCAGCATCGGTTATTGAGTTACAACCTAAATTACGTAAGCAACAAGATAGAAATCAAGGATAATATGACGGAAGTTCGGCATATTGCGACTGGATTCATGATGTTGACGCGGTCGACGATTGAGAAGATGATGAAAGCGTTTCCGTATACCAAATATACAGATGATATTGGATTCTTGGAGTCCCATGAGAACGAGTTCGCGTATGCCCTTTTTGACTGTGGAGTTGAAAACGACCACTATTTATCGGAAGACTGGATGTTTTGTGAAAGATGGAGAAAGACAGGAGGTTCTATCTACGTAGATGTGACGATTAATTTGATACATACAGGAACTGAAAGTTACAATGGCTGCTATCTATCAACCATCATGGCATAAAAAATAATAATGTTATGTTCCGTCGCATTTACGAAAAGATAAATCCGGAATTTCCCATAATTTCTTGTAATTGTATATTGTTCTCTGTCTTTTGTTTATATGCGTAGTATTTTTTGTTAAAGTTTGTATCATTTATTACGAATAGTTGATGTATTTTAACAAGGGAATGAAAGTCCTTTATATATTTTGTATTCTTTGTTAACCATAAGTAAAATCCATAATATTGCTTGTTTTGAACAATACTATGGTTCACGTATTGCCGATATTGTTGAAACCATTTCAATGTTTCATGAAGAGTGGTCTCCATTTTTGTGTTATAATCTGTCCCAGATATCACTAAGATTTCCCGAAATTGCGATTCAGTCATATCCAGTTCGTTCAAAATATTGGATGTATTGTAACAAAGAACCGATTGATTTAATAAACTGAAGTTACGCAACACAATAGGACACCCGTATAGAAACATGTCCATGTCATCACTAATACATCCATCGGCCAGACCCATCTTTACAAAATATGCGCACAGTTCGTCTGCTTCATTTGGTGCGTCGTGATAAACTACCCCATACGCATCCATAAGCTGTTTTACACTTTCAATGTCCTTGTCTTGGACCCGAATAAATTGTCTTTTCAATGCGTCCATTTCTACTTCCAGTAATCGTCGTTCGCTATCATTCAATGTATCCCTATCCAATGATTTTGACAATTCGTGGAACTTATTTTCTGCTAATTTTTTTTTCGTGCTTCGTTCTTTAATCAATTCTTTCTTCTCTTGAGGTGGTTTTCCGTCAAATATGAAAATTGGAATGATTTTACAAGACTTCAATATTGAGATAAATAAATACATGTTTTCCATTAGTGCATTATCTCCTATGAATTGATACAAATATATACTCGTGTCTATAACTAACGTCTTGTTCTGAAACGCAGACAATTTCGTCTTGTAAATGGAATTCTTACCGCATTTATCTCTTAAAAACCTATTCAAATTTTTTATTCCCATTGATTTACTTGATTTATACCGACATATCTTGTTGCATGGTCGTAATCAATTTTCCATACAACCGTTTGTCATCATGTAAAAAATAAAAAGTAACATTGGTTACTCTTTATTTTTATAGTTTTATAGTTTTATAGTGTAAGTCGTTTTTCTGTTTATTAACACTTATTAACACGCGTTTGTCTCAAGCTGCTTATATTTCTCCAGTTCCTTCTGTAGTTCTTCTACTTCCTTCGTCTTCTTCTCCAACTCCTCCGTCAAGAACACGTTCGCTGCGGACAATTGATGGACGTTCACCTCATTCTCCACTTCAGGAATAGGTTTGTGATTAATCTTGAACACAATGTATCCAGGAACCTTGTCACCATCCTCGTTCAATGCATACACCTTGCAGAAAACATTGTCCCTATAATCTCCCTTGAAACGATAGTGTCCCGCGGTATCAAGCATGTTTCTGAAGTTCTTTGTATACTCATTGTCATACCAATGCTCAAAGTGAACAAAGAGTGCCTTTCCTCTGTTACCATTGTCTAGCTCGCGGTCAACAAAATCTACACGCGAAATCTTACCAAGTCTCATCGTATTTTCCATGTAATCTTTCAATACAGGAATCAGTCTGGTCGTAGACCCCTCAGGGGTGCCCACAAGCATATTTGATGATACAAACGGAATATAGATACTCTTCCAGTCATCCGCGGTCAACGCAAGAGCGTCGTTGCCGTCGGACTTAGAAACACCCAGAAGAGAAGACGCATACTGACCACTGTTACTGAAAGACAAATGGGTCATTTCCTCGCCATTTTCCCAGTATAGCTGGTCGTTTGCGACTACGGAAATCTTGGTGTTCTTCTTCTGTAAAAGGTGGTCCCTTAGCTGGGACGCAGCATGGGTATTGTTCCAATGCTCAAAATCAACGGACGCGCTATGAGTAGTCGTGTTCATATTCAATCTGCGATTGAAGAACGACTTAGAAATGATTGCGACGTTAGAAACCTTACCGATATTCAATACGTTTTCAAATAGTTTCTTGGCGCTATCCTCGTCGGTGTATCCTCTTGGGAGAGTAGTGATACGCAAACTCAGAGACTCCACTTGTGTGTCGTCCTGTAGAATCAAATTTGAAGTAGTAAAATAAACGCAAGGCTTCTCGTAAGCCATCTGCTGTGCAGAATCATCAACGTAAGATAAGGTAGCCATAGTGTATGAATAAGATATATATGTTATAACTATGAATATATAAAAGCATTCTTCTTTAATCAATTTTTTAAAAGAATTTATACAGGATACCAGTGAACCGTGTTATTGAGAACATTTTTCATCAATATCTTTCCTCAGTTTCATGAGTAATATGTCTGCTTCTGGCTCGCTTCCTCTTACAAAGTGAATTAACTTGGCTGTTTTGGTGTTTTTCAACATATCTTTCATATCAGGGTTTTGACAGAACTTTGCCTCCAGCGCAACGAGTCGCTCTACCTCGTGTCTAGGGTTGGACCCAAATTCATAGTAATCAGGGTCAATCGTAATATGACGTTCGCGATACACCTTGTCTTTGCTTCTACCGCTTTTACTTCCGGCGATTCTTGCTTTGACCAGGTCTTTTGATATTGTGCTATCACTTTCTAAGGCGAAACTAGAATAAAAGTCGGGGTAGCCCTTTTTAAACTGCGAAGCCAATTTATAATGTTCTACGCTATTCCAACGATGTCCATCCAATGTAAACGGACTCAAATAGCTATCGTCCAATTGGCGACGCCAGTTGTTTTTCTTGTGCTTTAATATCAAGTCCTTGAACAATACCAAATCGTCATTATTGATTTTCTCTCCAGACCCTTGTCCAGGCTTGGGTGTGCCATTTGAGTTCGCGTGAAACATAAATACAGTTTTGTTGTTATACAGATGGTCATTTAAGTATTCGTCGTCGGGGTCTACCATTTTTCCTTCATCTACGTGAATGCCCAGTTTCATCTTTAACTGACGAAATTCAGGTATAGAATAATACGGCCCCGCGTTCTTCTCAATGCATTTGTTGATTATCAACGACTTAATTTGACTAGGCAGTGAAGCAAATGTGAATCGCTTGCGTGTATCGTAGGTGACTTGTGTATAATGATTGCCGGTGTAGGATGTCAGTATATAATAGTCCGGATTTTTCTGATTGCTGGGTTGTTCGTTCATTTGACCACATAACAATACGGAATCCAAATCGTTTGCCTTATAGGCTTCTTCCGAAAATACCACTATTTTTACATTCAGTTTCTTCTCTAGTGTGCTGATCGCCCATGTGTCTGCCCAATATCCAGAAGTTAGGATATATTTTTTCAGGTCGTCTAATGTTGTTATGTTCTGCATAAACCGGAATTCGCCCATTAACTCGTTCACTGAGTCTTTTTCGCGATTCAGTTCTGTATATTTCTCGCGCAATTCGGCAATTCTATCTATTAATGATTTGTTTTCTTGCTTATTGCTTGTATTAGAACACTGTTTTTTTAATTTTTGAACGGTATCCTTTATGTGTTTCAGGTTGCTCTCAATACTTTGTAATTCCGAATGAATACCCATATAGATTGACTGATATTGTTCAAAAATGGCCTCTGATACGTTCTCTGATAATATATTACGTAACGCATCTACGGTTGTTTCATGTTCAGTTCCTTCCAGTGCCATTTGTACCACTAAAAATAAACAGTCACCTTTTCCTTCATTGTCAACTATATGATAATTGTTGTTCTTCATGAAATTCGCAATCCAATCGTTATTCTCACTCTCAACAAAAGTTAGACTATCTATCTTCTCGTCTTGTTCCATATTTTCAGTATTCTCCTGGTCATCCTGAGGAATGTCTTCTGAAACAGTATGTTCAAATATATATGCTTGATCTACGAATAAAAGCATGTGTCCTTGCTCAACGTCAATGTCTCCGTCCTCGTCTATGATGGAAATCATTTTGTTTGAATCAACCTCCAAAATACCTATGCGAGAGTGTATTTTGTCATTTGATACTAAATATATTGAAAAGTATACCACATTTTCGTTTGAATAGGTATGTTGCTCGCGCCCTAACGCGATGGTAATCGGTTTGTCAAAATGAGTGACTTCGTATATAGTGGATGCGTGTCCTATATCATCATTATCGATCTCGTTTGTTTCGTGGTAGTTAATTTTGTCCGGATGTATGAATGACTTGACCATATGATATATAATAGTATTATATATCATTTTAATACGTTTTCGTGTTAGTTACTTTTCAATTCTAATTTTTTCAGCGCATCTTGGATATCCATATATTTAAATACAATACGTGAAGAGATACTTTGATGTTCTTTTGCTTTCAATTTACTACATTGATTTAAACGTTCTATTAAATTGGACCATTGTGGGAGATGATGTAAAAATGAGAACGAATTGACCATGAATATAAAAATGTTCTCGGTTACTTCTTCAATTAATACTGTATGTTTCTCTTTATCAATGTTATTTAATACTTTATCAAATAGACCATCTATCATCCCTAATAGCTCATCTTGTTCAAGTAAGTTGTATTCTGTCAATTTCACTACGAATTTAGTATTTGACCGTCGGTAGTCATTCGCTTTTACCAAATCGCAATACGCATCATAATGTTGATTTGCGTCAACGTCAACAATATCGTTGAAACTATTGTTATACTTAGTCACAAACTCGGTTATTTGTGTAATAAAGCTGGGATAACATTTAATCATATCCTTAAATACCAGCACATACACTTCATGTCCTGCGCCCACCTTCTTTACAATATCCAATAAAATATTGGCAATGCTCATGTAACTATCGTTATCAACGTTTTCCGCATCTTCGTCGTCTGAATCATCTTCGCCTTCGCCCACCACACTGTTCACTATCTCCATAATAATTGTAATAAGACTCTCGTAATTTTTCAGGGTTATTTTATTCAACGTGCTTCTCAATGCGCTATATTTCTGCTCTATTCCCTCTCTTTTCTCTAGTTTCGTGGCCTTAAATGGGCCATTGTTATTTCCATAATGATTATCGCTTTTACGATAATTCTTATACTGTTTACGATGTTTTTTCTTATCATATTGCGTATACTCATTTTGACTGGGTGGAGGAAGTGTAGCAATGTATTCTTCCACTAACTTATACAGTATGTTGAATTGTTGATGGGTGTCTTCATTTAATGAATACTCTATATCCATAGCATTAATTTTGTCATAATCATCCAATATATATTGCGTTAACATTGACCACTACACTAAATACACACGCAATGTTTATATACGTTGTATTTATTTTCTTCTATTCGTTTACCCGAGTAAAACATAATACGCGAATAACATATATGAGTTTCCATACATTCATGAATCAGTATTTCCCTGGAGAATCTACACATACTGATTCTTCGCATAGTTTTATACATGATTACGAAAAAAATGATATTTACGACGAAATTCAACGTTTCTCTTTGCCAATACAATATTTGTCATCTGATTCTATTTATTCTATCCAATCTCACGTGAAAGATGATCTTGAAATGACTTCCACGCACGATAATTCAAAATGTATGTATGAACACTTATTAAATCCAACCAACGTGTTTGGTGAATGCACGCTCAATCTGTGGAGCAATCAAATTACGAATGACGTCTCTTTTTTGCAAGACACCCAAAATGTGATTACTAATATGGACAAGGTGGGATATTCTACATCCAAGGAGACCGAACATATTATACCAGTATGGAAAATGTTGAAGAAAGATACGTCGTTTCTGGACAGATATAACTACATTGATTGGGACCAGTTTAAAAGTCTGAATTACTCTACTCCTTTCTTACAGGTATTGTCTACGATGACTATTATGTCCCCATTGGTTAGTCTGATTATTCCCATCATTTTCATGGTATTTCCGTTCATTTTATTAAAGATACAAGGTATTCCGATTTCATTTTCTAGTTACATTGAAATATTAACACAATTAGCAAAGCATCATTTCATAGGGAAAGCGATTGTCACCATGTCAAACTTTTCAGCCGAGAACTTCGTCTACCTTTTGATCACGTTTGGCTTGTATGGTATTCAAGTATATCAAAATGTCACTAGTTGTATAAAATATCATAAGAACGTTCAAAAAATAAATAGTGCACTGAAGTTAGTAGAGAACTTCTCGGACCGGTCCATTAAAAATATGGCATCTTTCCAAGAGGTAATCGGCGACTGTCCCACCTATTCCGCCTTTTCCGAAACAATGAACATACATACATCGCGTCTACAATACATAAAACAGTTATTACAATCTGTTCCGACATTCTCATCTTCTATGAAGGATTACACAAACAATGGATACATGTTAAGATGTTTTTATGAACTATATGAGAACAAGGAATTAGAAGAAACCATGTTATTCGCATTTGGATTTGAAGGATACATGAATAATTTACATGGAATACATGAGAATATAACACAAAACCACCTATCGTTCGCAAATTTCACGAATAACGAGAACACACACATCCAAAAGCAGTATTACCCGCCACTCTTGAAGGAGGAGGTAGTAAAGAATACATGTGATTTATCTAACAATATGATTATTTCGGCCCCTAACAAGGCGGGAAAGACGACTATATTAAAGACGACCACGTTAAACATTATATTTTCTCAACAATTTGGATGTGGATTTTATCAATCTGCGACCATACATCCCTATGAGTATATTCATTCCTACCTTAATATTCCAGATACCTCACAGAGGGACAGTCTCTTCCAAGCGGAATCTAGGCGGTGTAAGGATATTATTGACCACATACAAGATAACGAAGGTTCTCGTCATTTCTGTATTTTTGATGAATTGTATTCGGGAACCAACCCAGAGGAGGCATCTCAGGCCGGAAAGGCATTCATTAACTATTTGTCTAGGTTCTCTAACGTTGATTTTATATTAACTACTCATTATTTTAAGATATGTAAGTTCTTCAAGGAACATACAAGTATTAAAAACTATAAGATGGAAGTAGGTGTTGAGAACACAGGTGAATTCAATTACACCTATAAATTAAAAAAAGGTATTTCTACACTAAAAGGCGGCATTCGTGTGCTGAAAGACCTGGGATATCCCGAAGAAATTTTAAAAGAAGTCGCATAAATAAAATAAATTCATAATAATTACATATCACACACGTAATTATGATGAGAACACGATGATTCTTTCGCTCGGCTCTTTATGGGCGGTCACATGAACATTTTTGTTGTACATAGGTAAATCGTGTATTTGATGGAAATATTTGGACGTAACATTGTTCATGTCTTTGAGTAAGTCGTATTGTTCTCGGGTATTGGATGATCCGTATCCAGATAGAATATAACACAGTTTTCCGTTTTTCGTGAGCACTTTTTTACACAACTGGATAGTAGCCTCCCAGTATTTTTCTAGCCAATCTTGGTAGGTTTTGTATTTGTTAGTGCTTTGATTTTTACCCTCGTATAATTCTAGTTTGTAGTAAGGAGGGCTGAAAAACACCACGTCAAAATGGTTCTCGTATTTCTTCATGAATCGTTTATTTTTTGCGAGGTCCTCGGATGGTTTACAATAAATGTCTTTTTTGATGGATGGATACATAGTTGAGATAAGTTGGTCTGTTTTCTTACATACATCGGGAATCACATCCGTTCCCACGTATTCCTTGACCATAGCCGACTCCAAGAATCCATATGCATAAGAACTCCATCCCAATGTTGGGGTGAATATTTTGGTACCTTTCAGCAAGTTCTCATTCAGGGAATAAATAACATAAGGATTAAGAATGGAAGCTCTAAAATAGTAGGATGACAATACACTACCAAACCTACCGTTTTCAATATAATGAAGAGAACTTGGTGTGAGTATTTTATAATCAATTATTTTATGCTGGAATATGTCTTTCAATACATCCATATATGTCGGCACATTTTCAATCCCCGACTTAGTAGTTTCAAGAATATGCTTAAAATGTAGATTTCGGATGAGATTCTTCAAGAGTGGTTCTTTGTTGTTGTTAATCTGAACAGTCTTCATTGGCTGATAATGTTCTCCGAAACGGACGTTTTTATCTTTGATTTGTAGGGACATGGTATAGAATCTAGTTAAATATGCCTCAATGTTGACAATGTCTTGAAATAGTCGCTTAAGGTTCTCCGTTTTCAGGGATTTTTTAGAAATATATTGTTTTAATGGAGTTATTTTCTGTCCTACGCGGATTTGATATGTGTCTAAAAACTTGTCAAATGACTCTGGTTTTACTATACGAATATCTTTTATAAAGTCAGACAACTCGATAAACGGATTCATGTATTTATATATACTGAATATAATAATATCCAAGATTTTCCAAAGTGCATGTTTTTTTACAAAACAAAAAAGTTTTTCAGATTTGCACTTTTGGACATTTTTAAAAATGTCCAATTTTCATTTTTTGGAAAAAGTTTTTTCTTGCAAAAACACACTTTTTCAGTTCAAAGCATAATGCAGTAAATCACGTTTTTCAATAAAATATTTGGCTGCATACTTTTTTTATTGTGTTTTGGAAAAACGATTTAGGAGATTTTTGTGTTAACAAATTATATTAACAAATGTTAACAAAAAAATCTCCAAAAATCTCCTATAAATTTTATTGTGAAAAATGTAATTACAGATGCAGTAGACAAAGTGAATATAACAAACATGTTCTCACTGCAAAGCATAAATCGTTAACAAACGTTAACAAAAAAGTCTCCAAAAGTCTCCAAATATTTGCGTGCGATATATGCGAAAAGCAATACAAATCTCGTGTGGGTTTATGGAAGCATCAACAAAAGTGCAGCCAAGAAAATATACATATAAGCGTGAATCAAGAAACGATAGAAGAATCCGTCATAAAACCGCCAACAATGCCCGATATGAACGTATTTGTGGATTTATTAAAACAAAATCAGGAATTTAAAGAATTGATGATTGAACAGTCCAAGCAAATCCAGGACCAACAAGAGGAAAATCAAGAACTTCACAAACAACTGATAGAAGCGGTAAAACATAGTGGACATACTATCAATCACAACAACACCATTAACAATAACCAGAAATTCAATCTACATTTTTTCTTGAACGAACAGTGTAAAGACGCGATAAATATGTCAGATTTCATAGAAAACATAGAATTAGACATGGAGGACTTGACCGAAACTGGTCGTCTAGGCTATGTGGGAGGCATTTCACGTATTCTTGTAAATAAACTACAAGAATTAGATATTTACAAAAGACCTCTTCATTGTACAGATATGAAAAGGGAGACTCTGTATATCCGCGAAAACGATGAATGGTCAAAAGAACACAACTCCAAAGAAAAACTCCAAGAAATCGTAGAGAAAGTATCCAATAAGAATTGTCGGACTATCAAACAATGGACGGATGAACATCCCGAATACAATACATTTGACTCACCTGAGAACATGGAATATATAAAACTCACCCAGGCAGTATTAGGTGGATTTGGTGAACAAGAAACCCGTCAATTCCGCGATAAAATATTAAGAAGTGTAATCAAAGAAGTCATGATCAACAAAATATAAAAGTGCATGTTTTTTTTTAAACAAAAAAGTTTTTCAGAAATTCACTTTTGGACATTTTTAAAAATGTCCATTTTTCATTTTCTCAGAAAAGTTTTTTCTTGCAAAAACACACAATTTCGGTTCAAAGCATAATGCAGTAAATCGTATTTTGAATAAAAATATTTTGCTGCATAAAGAAAAAAAGTATTTTCCGAAAAAATGATTTAGCAACTTTTTTGTGTTTCCATATTAGAAACAGATGGAAACGGAAAAGTTGCTCAAAGTTGCTAAAAATTTTGTCTGTGAAAAATGTAACTATAATACGAGCAAGCTTAGTAGTTATAAGAAACATTTGACCACTGCAAAACACTTGGGGAAACAAAAGGAAACGGAAAAGTTGCTCAAAGTTGCTGACGTGAATAAGTGTGATTATTGTTATAAACCATACCATAATCGCAGTAGTTTATGGAAACATAAACAAAAATGTATGTATCAACATAGAGATGCTGTGTATAGTGGCTCTGAAAACAATATATCACAAGAAGTGGTTGAAAAAGAAGACTCGCACACAGCGATATTTGAGTTAATAAAACAAAACCAGGAATTCAAAGAGTTACTTGTAGAACAACAGAAAGAGAACCAAGGTCTGCAAAAACAATTATTAGAAGCAGTGAAAGACGTCAAACATGTAACCAACAATAACGTAAACAGTAACAATAAATTTAATTTGAATTTCTTTTTGAATGAACAGTGTAAAGACGCGATGAATATTTCAGATTTTTTGGAAAACATGACTCTTGACATGGAAGATTTGCTAGAAACCGGGAGATTAGGATACGTAAACGGAATATCTCGCATTTTCGTGAATAAATTACGCGAATTAGATACATACAAACGACCCCTTCATTGTACGGATTTGAAACGCGAAACATTGTATATTCGCGACAACAACGTATGGGAGAAAGAGGAGAAATCAAAAGATAAATTGCGGGAATTAGTAGACCGAGTAGCAAATAAGAATTGTAAAACAATGAAACAGTGGACAGAAGAGAACCCCAATTATACAGTGTATGAATCCCCCGAGAATGAAGAATTTATGAAACTGTCCAACACAATATTGGGCGGACTGGGCGATTTTGAATGTAAACAGTTTCGCGACAAAATCATCCGAAATGTGATCAAAGACGTGATGATAAATAAACTCTAATGCCAACGCAAGAGAATATAATAACAAAGTGATTTGTTATTATAACAAGATTAGAGGTGACATATTTTTTATAAGATTATTTACTTGCTTGCGGTGCGAGGTGCGCGTTTCGCCTTGACAGGAGTGAAACCATCGTCATTACTGCCGTGAGGAGGACGAATGCTGTGTCTGGTCTCGCACATGAGCTCACCGCCACTCACGCCGGTGACATTGACGGCCTTCACCTCATGGGGACCGTCGGTAGACTTCTCCAAGTCAAACTCAACATACTCTCCCTGAACCAAATACTTATACTGAGAATTAGTGACCTTCATGGCACTGTAGTGAACAAAAATGTCACGGACATCCTCAGAATCCTTCAATGTAATAAAACCATACCCAGCCTTGTTATTAAACCACTTCACCTTACCAACCAGTCCAGTAGTAGCAGCATCAACAGTAGAACTCATAATAGACTATATTATATACAATAGTAGAGCACCTATCTTTTATATTGTTTTATATAAACGTTCATGTGAATAAAGTCCGGAGTGCATTATAACATGGCGATTCATCGTAACAAATATTATAAGAATATTGAAAATACATAATAAGTTTTTTATCAATCATAGGAAACAGTTTAATAGACTGATATTCCTTATAACTAGCAATTTTCAGGGTTCGGCGATTGGATATATGGTTTGTAGGATGGAGTGTATCTTCTATATGTGGGACATTGTCCCAGGGAAGTTCTTGATATAAAATATACAGAAACATGTATCCTAGCGAAATGACATCATCGCGAATTGACGGGCGATTACCCAACATAACATAATAACTGCAATACTTAATATTTCCAGTGATTTCGGTGAGCTGTATATTTTCAAGATGGTTTGATTGGTCATCAATGCAGAAACAAGATAATCCAAAATCAATCAAAAAGAGTTCTCCGTTCTTTATCATAAAATTATCGGGTTTGATGTCCCTATGTAATACGTGTAACTCATGTATAGACTGAACAAGTGAAATGAGTTTTTGAAAGAGTTTGTATACAGTCGGAAGAGGAAGTTCATCATGTGTCTGTAAATACTCGTTTAGATTCATGTCATACAGAGGGGTAACAAGACAAAAAACGCGATTATGTAAGCCATACCAAGAAATAATAGGAATACTGCGACAGCGATTATCGTATAAATATTTCAAGATGCTACATTCATGTTTCAATATTTTGTAGGGAGACCGAACATCTTCGGTTTTAATAGCGAATTGTGTATTTTTTTTCTGACACGTCGCGCTATATACATTACCAAATGAGCCGTTACCAATAAGTTCTTCAACGATGTATCTGTGATTGACTAAGTCATTCAATTCCATTCCATTATAAAGGGTAAGAGATAATATCTATATGCGTATGATAATTATATATCTATCTATGTATATAACATGCAAATGATGTTTGATTCTATTTTCCAAACAGTCGGTAAATACTTCCAACCGATTAGTATATTATTTTACGTGTTATATGCGACGTTTGTATTTGGAATTGCGTTTTTCAACATAGAATATTTGATGATATTCAAAACATTGATACATAGTTTCGTGTGTTTGTTTTTGATTATACGTTTTCATCCATTCCGGGAACACAATTTAACAAAATACGATAGTCGTATTATATTTTCAGCAGCGACCATTTTGTTATTGAATACAGGCATTATAGATACTGTTTACGGATACATAGAGCAATACAAAATTGAAAACCACGTAAAAAACCTAATAGAAAGAACAAACGAACTAGAATAACCAATCCGACGATAGTATAGAATGAATCACAATGATATCCAGAACATATTCGAACAAGCGCGACAAGACCCCGAGTGTCTATCAAATATAAACATAGACGAACTGCTGGACGAGACGAGCGATGTAAAAAATGACTATTTACAGGACAAAACCATCCAAGAGATACAGCAAAATATACATGAAGTGTTAAGTGAGAATTTACAAGGGCAAATAGATATTGTCCAATATACAGAGAAGTTAAAAGATTATCGTCTAGTGGATGAAGTAGGCGAATTGCATATAGGGAAACATATAAGATGGATGCGCAGAGGGACGACCAAGTTAACAAATGGAGGGATTGTGGTAGAAGTGAAATTTCTAGACAAGGGAATCAATGTATTATGTAAAAACGCAATACATAGATTCATACAAATCAAATATGACGATTGTCTCATTTTCCAAAAATTGTCCATTGACGAACAACTCATATTAACGGTGAATCAACACGTTCAGTTAGGTTCCTGATAAAATATATTCAGGAGTTACAGAACCGAATTACGTTCTTTTTTTTCGGGTAAATTTACCCACACGTTGTTGTGTTTTCTTTGTATATTTTTTCATTTGCGAGACGAAGAAGAATTCTTTTACGTGAAACATCATTTTTTGAATAACTAAAATATCGGTTTCTTGTCGTTTGAGTGCTGTATTTTTAGCGCGAGGGGTATTGTTAGACGAGAATATGCTGAATTGTAATTTCAAAAACGGATATAAATCGCATCCATTTTTAGATGGAATTTGTTTAGCGAGAGGAGACTGTAGAAATCGCTGTAAAATTGTATCAGTGCGGAGCGAATGATGATAAGAGGCGGGCTGAATATAATAGACCTTTTCGTTTTTCATTTTGGAATAATATGAATTATCAATGAAACAAATTTCAGCTGAACTTGGTATCATTGTGCATTTCATAAAATCATTATACGTTTTAGAATGGGTGGTTCTATCAACTTCTACCCGTTTGCTGTCTATTTTGAACGCATAAATAATTTTATCAAATAAATCATTCTTAAGGTCTAGCTTATAATTAAAATACTTTGAAATTAAATTAATCCAATTCAAAGAACACTGGTTGTTTGTATAAATATATAATTTTTTACACTGCCCCGTTTGTTTTTTTTCGTGTAAATACTCCAGTATATGCAATATCCCATACCGTAAAAACTCTGGATAAAGGTCCAATAACTGGTTGAAATCAACCGGATAATGGTCTTCGCACATATCTTGTAATATGGACCATAATATATACAATTCGGAGAAGGATCCCAATGTTTCATCTAAATCAAACGCAATCACGCGTTTAACTCGCTTTTTACGTTTTTTATGAAATTCGTTTCCTTTATATATAGAAATATAACTAGATTGAGGTATGGCTTTATTCATTATATAACCACCGAGAATATATAAATCCCCATTTTATATATTCTAAAAGATTTCCACCCACAAATTATTTACCCGTAGAACCAAATCCGCCGTCGCCTCTCGTAGAACCGGACAAATGGGAGTCATTCGTTACAATAGTTACCAATACGGGACAAAGCGTAGGATGACAGACTTGTAACAAGCGCGTGTATTTTTCCACATGATACGGGTCTTCCTCTGACACGGGACCAAGATGACGAAACGCGCCTTTGATAAAACCACGATATCCCGAATCAATGATGCCTGTATGGTTTGCCAACATAAGAGGTGTCTTAGAAATGCTAGACCGAGGATATAAATAATACCCACACGACTTCCACGTGGCGGGGTCTTTTGAACCATCACTACTATATAGCATCTCTGCTTTGACCTTAAAATCAATCATTTTACAAGAAAACTGGTGAACAAACTGCTCCTCTCTAGGAACATAAAGGTCAAACCCCGAATCAGGATATCCATTGCATAACATGTTCTGGTTATGTTCATCCACTGGCTGTCTGTATTTTTGAGCAAGTTCTTCGTTATCTACATAGAGTTTTAATACAGCGAATGGTTGGGTAGTGATTCCATTGTCGTCAGTAAAGTGTTCTGATTCAATAAAATGAAACATAATATGAGTATGATGTAGGATATCATATTATATTTATATGGTTTGATTACATAGTATCGCCGCGAGTCTTCTTGAATTCCTTCCAGGAAACGTTCTTACCGCTAAGCTGAACGGGTTTATCGGATTCGTATTGAGCATCCAGATTGTCCATGCGTTTGGTGGCACTATCCACATACAGCTCTTTCAAGATCTTACCAATCATGACGGATCCCTCATGTTGGTCAACTTTATCGTCCTCAATCAACTTGAGTATAACCAGCATTTTAGTCATGATGGTCAAATCCAACTCATCACAGATCATTTTGTTAAAAAGATCGGTGTAATTGTTGTATAAGAAGGGAACTTCTAGCATACACTTGTTCTTGAATTCTTCGGCATTAGACGATTTCAACGCGGCTTCGGTGTTCTTAAGGGTATCAAGTTTTCGGATATCATCGCGAATAAGAACGCTGTGTTTTACCTTACGAATGTGCTCAGTATTATCCTCACACTCAGAATCATTAATCAGTTTCTTTAAATGCAAGCGCTCACTATCACTTAGAGTAGACATACTATATAATAAAAACAATTTCGTTATGTTTATGTTTATTTACGAGAAAAGATTATAATAATTTACAAACGCTTCTGTATAAACAACGCGAATCCGAACAAGGTATCAATAAATAATGGTAACCATGCGAGTGTATCACCCTGTAATGAGTAAATAGCAGCTGCCATATACAACAGTCCGTGTATCAATCTGAAGTTAGCCCACCATGTGTTACCGCCGGCTTCAAACGCATGTAACCGCGAGTTTCCGAAATACAAATATAGAAAGGAAGAAGCGATAGTAAATAAGACAAGCCCATAGTAGAACAACAATGACTTATGCAAATACAGTGGCAAAATAGTCAATATTATGCGCGCTGGCATACATCCGAATAAAAAATACTGAATACTCTGTTTATCGGATAACATATAATATAGATGTAGACAATATTTTAGTAGAAAAAATATAAACTAAATGTATAAACATGCTGGTAAAGTTTGCTCAATACACGATTATACTATTTTTGACATTGGTCATAATGGGTTCATTGTTTAGTTGTGTGGATACTTCTCCCCACAGCGAACGTAGTATCGCGAATACTGCGATGGAAATAGAAGGATTTGAAGCAATGGACCGGCCATTGGATTACAATATCCAAGATAACGAGGATGCGCCAGAGGTAGCGATGGTTCACGGATTTAATCAGCTATTCAACGGTATCAACAACGCGGGTGAAAAATTAGACAAGATATCTTCCGTGCGCGGAGATGTAAACTGCGAAGCAGCATATGGAATAAGTAATTCCATGGGACCCTTATGTTTTGACGATGAAACGATTAAGTTAATGAGAACTCGCGGCGGAAATTCATCTACGGGTCCTAGTGAGATAGGTGCGTAAGACCACATTATGGATTAGAAGATACGTAACATTTTTCACAGTATTGTATGTTTTGTCCTCGTTCGGCGTCCACCTCAATATAATCAGTAACAAAAACGTGCTTACAATGTTTCAATAGATAAGCATCCACTAATTCCAATATTTTAGTATAATCGCGACTGCGTCCTTCCCGTGGCAATGACTGTAACATTCCGGTAACTTGTGTCATGATTTCAATGTCGTATTGTGTTTCCATATGTAAAAGGTTATTATATACACATAAAAAATGTTTATATAATTACAGAGAGAATATAATGTTTATTTTTTGTATTTTTATTATTTTATGTTAGACATACATTGCAAGCATACTCTGGTTCTGCGACTCTTTGTTCTTGATAAGAATATCAACATCGCTTGTAGTGACCGTGAATGGGAAAGCGACCTCCAATTCAATATCTTCATCAAATAGTTTCTGACCAGGCTTCATCAATCGGAACAGATTCAACTTGGTGTGAATGATTTCAAGACAGCGCTTCAAATTGCGGACCCCCGACTCACTCTTTGTCAACGCTGAATTGGAGATAATATATCCCAGTGTATCATCTGGAATGATGATATCTTCCTCCTTGAAGTTAATTTGCTCGCGAATGCTGGGAAGCAAATAATCACGCGCAATGGTAATCTTCTCTTTCTGCTCATACCCCTTGGTTTGGATACAATACATTCTGTCTCTTAGAATGGGGCTTACCTTGCTCTCGTCATTGTAACTGAATATGAATAGACATTTACTGAGGTCAAAGTTAACATCAGAGAAGTATTTGTCGTGGAACTCGCTATTCTGCGAGGTATCAGTGAGATGTGTAAGAATACCAATAATTTCCTCACCCTTGGGTGTATCACTTACCTTGTCCAACTCGTCAAAATAGATAACGGGGTTCATACACTTGCTATCAATGAGGATTTGAACGATCTTGCCCCAAGAACTGCCCTCATAGGTATACGAATGGCCCTCCAGGAAACTGCTGTCTCCGGTTCCACCTAGCGCAATAAACGTGAACTCGCGGCCCAGAATCTTACTAATACCCTCTTTTACGAGGGTTGTCTTACCTGTGCCCATGGGCCCCTTGATGGCAATGGCAGTTCCCATCGCCGATGGATTAGAAATCCACTGACCAGCCATTTGCATAATTTGCATTTTGGCATCATTCAGCCCAAACACACACTTATTCAATGTTTCATATGCGTTCTGCATAAAGTCATGGCACGCATCTACGCCTTGATTAATGTTTACATCCAATGCCCGATGAACACCAAAAGGGATTTTCATGAATGTATCCACCCAATTTTTAATCTTGAAATATTCATTGTCTCCGGGGTCCATATTCTTCAGCATATTCAGTTTCTGAAGAGCGATTGCCTTGAATGAGGCAGGCATACCTGAATCAAGTAGCCGCAAACGATACGGTTTGGTAATATTCGTGTGCTTATTAATTTCATTCAATTCACTCATCACTTGAATCTGTTGTTTATTAGACAACTTCTTTTTGAAATAATCGATTTCGTTCGTTTTCTTCTTGTCGGCATGGATTAGTTTGTGATAAGTTTTCGCATTTTGGTTACGAGCTTGTTTAACGAGAGTCTTGATATTTGCGTTGCAGTCTTTGAGTGCTCGCTTGTAGACCTTGTTTTTAGGGTTAGACGAAAGCTGCTTGGTAAGCATTTTCTTGGTTTCAACTAGTTCAAGATACTCTTTTTCTGCGTCGTTGTTAATCTCAATCTCATCATCCTCATCCACCTCTTTCTTTTGCGCCTTACGTCTTTTACTCTGTTTCTTTGGTTTAGATGCGTCGTCGTCGCCATCTTTCTGGTTTGATGAGTCTACGCGAGTATAGTTCTCTTTCATAAACTGTTCCTCATCTTCACTATCGCAATCGTCATTATCGTCGTCTTCGTAGTATTCTTCGGTATCCTTGCTACCGACACCATCAAGCGAAAGGAGAATATTGAATACACCTTCTTCATCACTTTCCTCATCGCCTTCTTCGTATTCTTCACTCTCCTCTTCATTACTGCTCTCTACTACCTTTCTCTTATTTTTCTTATGTTTCTTGTCCTTCTTCTCGGGCTTATTTTTACTGTGTTTTTTGTCTTTTTTGTTTTTCTTGGAATTTGCGTATTTGCTGGTTGATTCAGACTTTTCTTTCATATACTTGGACGGAAACATATCTACAAGGAGCTTCTGAAACTCCTCGCGAGAAAGTTCTTCGTCTTCGTCGTCGTCAGTGTCTTCGTCTTCATCAGTATCGTCTCTGCGTGATTTTTTATTTCTTTTAGTAGGAACAAACGACTCATCGTCGCTGTCCTCTTCTTCGGAATCATCATCGTCAATTGTCTCGTAATCATCGGAATCATATTCTTCCTCGTCGTCTTCGGTATCCAGAATTTCTTCTTCGCTACTCTCAGAATCAGAGTCGTCCTTTGTTCTCCTTTTACTGTGCTTCTTGTCGGCGTTCTTTGCGATGTTGCGAGTCTCCATGGTAGTTTTACGTGTCATAATCAAGGTATCTGTGTATATAGAAGAGAAGATGAGATTTATTTCAATTTTCTAAGTAAATATAATTTCCAATACACTGTGTATATGCGAAAGTTATAAAATTGAATTATCATATAAAAAATATGATGATTATAATATAGGAGAATATTCATGTCATTAAAAACATCAACAATGAAAGATAATATTCCCGTATCGAAGATCGTAGGCGTACAATTTAGTATGTTATCTCCGGATGAGATTAGAAAGGCTTCTGTGGTAGAAGTCACATCCAAGGAGACCTACATGAATGGAAAGCCCGTAGCGGGTGGTCTATTTGATGTTCGTATGGGAGTATTAGAACCAGGTTTAATTTGTCGCACAGACGGGTATACGTATATTGATACGCCAGGTTATTTTGGCCATATTGAATTGGCTCGTCCAGTGTTTCATATTCAACATCTGAAAGAGATTATGAAAATTATGAAATGTGTATGTTTCAAATGCAGTAGACTATTATTGAACAAAGATTTACATAAACATGTGTTAAATATGAGTCCCGACGAGCGTTGGAGTTATGTATATCGCGAGGCATCAAAGATAAAAAATTGCGGCGAATCAAGTGACGATGGCTGTGGGCACAAACATATGACAAAAATTAAACAAGAAGGAATGGCAAACATCTGGGCCATTTGGGAAAAGATGGGAGAGGCCGGTGAAGATAAAAAAATAAAAATTTCTCCTGAAATTGCTTTGAAAATCTTTAAGAGAATATCCGACGACGATGTGTCGTTTATGGGATTCAGTCCAGTATGGTCTCGCCCCGAGTGGATGATATGCGAAGTTTTGGCAGTTGCGCCTCCTGCGGTGCGTCCTTCCGTAAAGCACGATGCCCAGCAGAGAAGCGAGGACGACCTGACCCACATTTATCACAACATCATCAAGTATAACAACGACTTGCGCGATAAGATTGCGAACAATGTTGCTTCCAATATGATTGAGCGCGTCCAAGAGTTCTTACAATACTACATTGCGATGATTGTGAATAACAAGGCGAAGGGCGCTGAGCCACTGGCCCAGCGTTCAGGAAGACCTTTCAATTGTATTATGGGTCGTTTGAATAGTAAGAATGGCCGTATCAGAGGCAATTTGATGGGTAAGCGTGTAGATTTCAGCGCTCGTTCTGTTATCACGGGCGATCCGAACTTGTCTATTCGCCAATTGGGCGTCCCAATGAAGATTGCGAAGAACATCACCAAACCAATCAAGGTGAATGATAAGAATCGCGACTTCTTGATGAAGCTTGTTCAGAATGGTCCGGATACATATCCTGGTGCGAAAATTTTGGAGAAGAAGAACGGAGAGAACACCTATTTGCGTTATGTAGATAGACTATCCATTCGGTTAGAGAATGGAGACACCGTTCACCGGCATATGATGGACGGAGATGCTGTGTTGTTCAACAGACAACCGAGTCTTCACAGAATGTCTATGATGTGCCACATCGTGAAGGTGATGAAGAAAGGTGATACATTTCGCATGAATGTTGGCTGCACAAAGCCTTATAATGCTGACTTCGATAAACGATTTGTTTCTCTGCGCGTATGTCGCAGATAATAGTCTCTGTCGGAAACAGGGGGACTGAAAAGGTTGCTACCCCCTAGTCAAATGTTCTTTAGAAAAAACAAAATAAAAATACAAAATAAAATCTAATTCTATATTAAATATGGAACTATCAAAACGCCCACCACTATCAAAACACCCACCACTATCAAAACGCCGACAACTATCAAAAGAAATTTTAGACGATCCAGAAACTAGGTATTGTGAAATATACAAACTTACAAATCTTACAAACCATAAATGCTACATAGGTCAAGCGGTGTCGCACATACTTAACCATAAACGATACCGTCCCTATGGTAGCAGTGGAAGATTTAGATGTCATATATCCGAAGCATTTTCAACAAAAAAAAATCAAAGTCATTATTTAAACAATGCTATACGCAAGTATGGTGTGAATGATTTTGAATTAGAAGTGTTGGAGTATTGTGAAGTATCCGAGTCAGACGAGCGCGAAACCCATCATATCATCTTAAACGACGCTATATTCCCAAATGGATATAATTTAAAGTTGGGTGGTACACAATTCGCACATACTCCTGAAAGTAAACGCAGAGTTTCGCAAGGAGTTCACAAGTATTACTCACAACAGAAATTTGAACGCTTCAAGAATGTTTCGAGAATAGATGATAATATTGAAAAGTATATCAAACCTTTGAAGAGAGACAATTCGCAATACGGCTGGTATGTATATATTGATAAGAAAAAGGCGGATTTTGGTGGAGTCCATATAAGTTTAGAAGATAGTAAAC